>CXWL01119451.1_pt1 | contig 48008 bp, 46 predicted proteins | sample 590931 | NCBI WGS metagenome assembly CXWL01 (sample SAMEA3498368, study PRJEB10139) | groundwater metagenome | biome: water well; material: biofilm material | place: Germany | collected 2015-04-27 | reverse complement strand
CCTGGGTCAATTTTCGATCAGCAGAACACCTATAAGTGGGTCAATTTTCGGTCAGCGGCAACACTTTGACAGCATCTTCCAGCATGGAGGCAGACTGGATACGGTGTAGCGCCAGTGTGCGCAAGTCTTCATAGTCGAATATCCGGCAATATAGGTAGGTGATGGAGCCGCGCTGCACGGCGGCAAGCGGATGGATGCGGTACTCAATCGCCTTGTCTTCGCCGCGCTTGAGGTATTTGATTTCCAGTTGCCTGTCGGCAAGCAGTGCTTCAAATACCGTGTGCTGCACGGTTGGCTTAACGCTCGGCGGCAACAAGGGCTGCGAGGGCGGAACGGTGCGTACCTTGTTCAGCCAGGAGCGGATGCGCTCGTTTTGCGGGATGTTGCCCAGATGTTGCCTGGCCGCCTTGAAGTACGGCTGGAGCTGGCTCAGCGTGGAAGCGGGCAGCAGGCTGTCGAGGTGTTGCTCCACCATCGCCAGCGTCAGGGCTTCGTTATGGCTCAGGCCGGGCAGATTGAATACCGGCGCATCCCTGCTCCAACTCCATCCATATGGCTTATCCCGTTCGTCCGATACCAGCGGAAACATCTCCGAGAGGGCGAGCAGGTCGCGCTCTACTGTGCGCTTGGTGACATCAAACTGTTCGGCCTGAAGCTTTTCGTGCAAGGCTTTGGCGGTTATTTTCTGCGGGTGGCGCGGGATTATGCGCAGCATTTGCCATTGCCGCCGCAGGGTATCTGGATGCAATTGGGCCATAGCGCTTCCTGACTGGGTTGTTTCTCCGGCTGCCATTTTATGTTGTGTCCGCCAATATGAATAGCGCGGATGCTACCGCCTCCCTGCGACAGCTTGAGACGTGCCGGTGAGCGGTTTCCGGGCGATGGCAGATAAGCCGGATCGAGATAACAGGTGGGAAATTTAACGTATTCAACGAGTAACAATTTTGTGGCCAAGTCAAGCTATCCCGGCTGAAATTATTGCTTGCAAAAAAAGAAGGTTTCACTAGAATTAGTGGTGATTTGAAAGACAAACCACTACATCTAGTGGTTTTATATTTTCTGGGCTGCAACAGCCCAGGCGACAATCAAAACAACAATCACGGGGAGCTGTCATGCCTGCAACCGAAAATGTATTACCCATCGCATCCGCCCGCAACGCATCCGAACCGGCCACCCCTTCCGCCATGCCAAACGACCCGAACAAAATGAAACGCCACAACGATTCCGTCGTGCAATTCGAGTCCGCGAAGGCTGCGGCCACCCCGCTAGCCGAGCAGGAAATCACCCCCGAGGTGCTGCTGGAGAAGTATTGCAAGGAAGGCGAAACGACCGCGCATGATGTGCGCGTGCGGGTAGCGCGCGGCCTGGCCGCAGTCGAGAAGGATTCCGCCACGTGGGAACCGCAGTTCCTGTGGGCGCTCGAGAACGGCTTCATCCCCGGCGGGCGCATCAACTCTGCGGCGGGCACCCCGTTGCAGGCAACGCTCATCAACTGCTTCGTGCAGCCTGTCGGCGATGCGATCAGCGGCTACAGCAACGGCAAGCCGGGCATCTACGATGCGCTGCAGCAGGCCGCAGAGACCATGCGCAGGGGCGGCGGCGTCGGCTACGATTTTTCCGCCATCCGCCCGAAAGATGCGCTGGTAAAGGGCACGAATAGCCGTGCGAGCGGTCCCGTATCCTACATGCGCGTGTTTGACCGGAGCTGCGAGACGGTGGAATCGGCAGGGGCGCGCCGGGGCGCGCAAATGGGCGTGCTGCGCTGCGACCACCCCGACATCGAGGCTTTCATCCACGCCAAGGATAACGGCGACCTGCGCAACTTCAACCTTTCGATCGGGGTCAGCGACGCGTTCATGCAGGCGGTGCAGGCCGACGCGGAATGGGAATTGGCGCACAAGGCCATGCCCTCCAAGGCGGCGATGAACACCGGCGCCTATTTGCGCGCCGATGGTTTCTGGGTGTACCGCAAAATCAAGGCGGCGGATTTGTGGGACCAGATCATGCGCGCCACTTACGATCACGCGGAGCCGGGCGTGCTGTTCATAGACAAGATCAACCGCGACAACAACCTTTCCTACATCGAAAAGATCGAGGCGACCAACCCTTGCGGCGAGCAGCCGCTGCCCAGCTACGGCTGCTGCGATCTCGGCAGCGTCAACCTGACCAGATTCGTACACAACCCGTTCACCGAGGGCGCGGATTTCGATTTCGTCACGTTCGACCGCGTGGTGGGGCTGGCGGCGAGGATGCTGGACAACGTGCTGGATGCGACGGTCTGGCCGCTGGAAGAGCAGCGCGCCGAAGCGCAAGCCAAGCGCCGCATCGGCATCGGCTTCACCGGCTTGGGCGACATGCTGGTCATGCTGCGCCTGAATTACAACAGCGACGAGGGGCGGCAGATGGCGGCGCGTGTCGCGGCAGCCATGCGCGATTCCGCTTACGAAGCCTCCATTGACCTGGCCATCGAGAAAGGCGCCTTCCCGGCGCTGGATGTGGATCGGTATCTGGCCGAGCCGCACTTTGCCTCGCGCCTGCCGGACAACATCCAGGAGCGCATCCGCCAGCACGGCCTGCGCAACAGCCACCTGCTGTCCATCGCGCCCACCGGCACCATCAGCCTGGCTTTTGCAGACAACGCCAGCAATGGCATCGAGCCGCCATTTTCGTGGTTCTACAACCGTAACAAGCGCATGCCGGACGGCAGCAAAAAAGCCATCCAGGTGGAAGATTACGCCTGGCGTCTGTACCGCCATCTCGGCGGCGATGTGAACAACCTGCCCGGCTACTTCGTGACCGCGCTGGAAATGTCGGCCAAAGACCATATGGCGATGTCCGCTGCGGTGCAACCCTACGTGGACACCGCCATCAGCAAGACAGTCAACGTGCCCGCCGATTACCCGTTCGAGTTCTTTGAAGACTTGTACATGGAAGCGTGGAAGCACGGCCTGAAAGGCATCACCACCTACCGCCCCAACAGCGTGCTGGGCGCGGTGCTGGAAGTCAAACCCGTTGCGGCAGCCAACGAGGCGCCACAGAACACCGAGTCCGACGTGGACCGGCGCGTGGTGCTCGACATCATGCCCGCCCCGGCGCTGGCCAGCCTGCGCTGGCCGCGCCGCCCGGAGCAGCCGCTGGGCAGCGACGGCTGGGTCTACATGATCGAGCACCCGCACGGCAGCTTCGCGGTTTTCATCAGCCACATCCAGAACGGGCAGACGCGCCCGTTCGAAGTGTGGGTGAACGGCGCGGAGCAGCCGCGCGGCCTGGGAGCGGTGGCCAAAACGCTGTCCATGGACATGCGCGCCGAAGACCGTGGCTGGCTGAACATGAAACTCTCGGTGCTGGAAAAAGGTGCGGGCGACGATGCCTTCTTCATGCCCTTTCCGCCGAACGGCGACAAGGTGCGCATGCCCAGCCTGGTGGCGGGGTTCGCCAAAATCGTGCGCTACCGCTGCGATCAGCTCGGGGCGCTGGCCATGCAGGAAGGCGAGGCCACGCCGGTGCTGGATGCGATGTTCTCGCGCAAGGAGCCGAAAGCCAGCCCGGACGGCACGATGAGCTGGACGGTGGACGTGCTGAACCACGCGGGCGGCGACGACTTCGTGCTGGGTCTGAAAGAGCTGCGGCTGCCGGACGGCCAGCGCCGCCCCTACTCGGTGTGGCTGTCCGGCGAATACCCGCGCGCGCTGGACGGGCTGTGCAAGCTGCTCAGCCTCGACATGCGCGTGATAGACCCGGCCTGGATCGGCATGAAGCTGCGCAAGCTGCTGAACTATTCCGAGCCGCTGGGCGACTTCATGGCCAAGGTGCCGGGCAGCGAGAAATCGCAGACCTGGCCCTCCACCGTGGCATATGTGGCGCGGCTGATGATCCACCGCTACGCGATGCTGGGGCTGCTCACCGAAGAAGGCTACCCGGTAACCGAGACCGGCATCATGTCCTCCCCGCAACCGAGCAAGCGAACATTCGTCGAGCGGCGGCGCAACCCCGAGGCGCACCTCATGGCCGGCAAGAAATGCGCCGAGTGCGGCAACCGCACCGTCATCAAGAAAGACGGCTGCGAGTTCTGCACGGCGTGCGGCGCGATCGGGGCGTGCGGTTAGCGCTGCACTGTGCTTGGTATTTTTTCGAGATAACTCTTTAGCTGCAAAGCAAAAAAGCCAGAAAAACTATCTGGCTTTTTTGCTTTGGCAACCGAAGCTGCTACTGGGAAATCAACTTGCAGCAGCGTACTAAAGGGCACCTCTATAAATTCACATTTCATCCCAACTGCTGTGTTGCAGAAAAAATTTCTTGCTGACATATCAACCAGATGCGGCGCTGCGAAATTTTTTCTGCGCCTTGCATTTGGGCGAACTCTGAATTTATAGAGGTGCCCTAAAACCATAAGGCCGACCACCTGAGTTCCCCGCTGACCCGCCCTTGCGCTTTCTTAAGGGAACCTCTATAAATCCAAACTCCGTCGCGATACTGTGTTGCTCAGAAAATTTTAACGCTTACATATCAAATATATGCGGCGCGCTAAAATTTTCTTCGCGCCTTGTCTCGCTTAGGATTTTGAATTTATAGAGGCTCCCTTAACTGTACGTCATGACGCAAGAGCTACGCTTGTTCCTGGCCGCCATCCAATTCTTCACGCGCCTGCCCGTGCCTGCGTGGGTTGGTCATGCGCCACAGCAGCTTGACCAGTCCGCACGCTATTTTCCACTGGTTGGCGCTGTCGTCGGTGCGCTCGCCGCCGCCGTGCTGTGGCTGGCCGTGCAGGTGTTGCCGCTGCCGCTGGCAGCGGGGTTGAGCATGGCCGCAAGCATCCTCGTCACCGGCGCATTCCATGAAGACGGCTTGAGCGATTTCGCCGACGGCATGGGCGGCGGCCACAGCAAGGAAAAAATACTTGCGATCATGAAGGATTCGCGCATTGGCGTTTATGGGGCAGTTACATTGATACTCGTGCTGCTGTTGAAATACCAGGCATTGGTGGAGCTGTGCGCCACGCATTCGCTGCAACTGGCCGCCGCCGCGCTGATCGCTGCGCACACCGTCAGCCGCCTGATGGCCGCGAGCCTCATACTGACCCAGAGCTATGTCCGCGACGACGAAAGCGCGCGCGCCAAATCCGCCGCGCATCACATGAACCCCTTCAGCTTTGCCATCGCACTGCTCAGCGCATTGGCAGCACTTTTTATCCCATATGCGGTCGCCGCTTCGGCTGCCGCATTGGCCGCTGCCGTTGCTGCTGCGCTGCTGATGCGCACTTGGCTTGCGTGGCGGCTGCAAAAGCGCCTGGGCGGCTACACTGGCGACTGCCTTGGCGCGGTGCAGCAGCTCAGCGAACTCGCGTTTTACCTGGGTCTGCTCGCCGCCCTCTGATGCAGACCCTGCACCTCATCCGCCACACCAAGCCCGATATTGCGCCCGGCATCTGCTACGGCCAACTCGATATCGGTGTCGCCAACAGCTTCGAGGAAGAAGCGCAACACGTCCTACACTGGCTGCCGCCAGTGGAACTCATATTGGCCTCGCCGCTGCTGCGCGCCAGGCGGCTCGCCGAACACCTTGCGCGGGGAAAACGCTGCGAGTTGCGCAGCGATGCGCGCCTCATGGAAAAGCACTTCGGCGCATGGGAGGGCAGGGCATGGGCCGACATCGAACGCAGCGAGATTGACGCCTGGGCCGCCGACATCCTGGGCTATATCCCGCCGGGCGGCGAGTCGGCGCAACAACTGACGCGGCGCGTGCAGGATTCCCTGCGCGACATCGCGCATCTGCCGCAGCGCCACATCGCCGTCGTCGCGCACAGCGGCAGCATCCGCGCGCTGCTGGCAGTGATCGCAGATATCCGGCTGGAAAATACTCTGGATTGGGAAATCGGGTATGGAACAGTGGCCGGAGTGAGATTTTGCCGGGGTAGAGCGGAATCAACCTGAAATCCTCTGTTGACCGGAGTGTAGTTGCGAATTCACCTCGCAGAGGTTCTTGCACCCTTTGGATGTTCGCACGCTCAATGTGTTAGGTGCGAATGAATTCGCACCTGCAAAGGCTGCGTAACCTATTGAAACGCCAGAGTTCTCTTCACTAATTGAGGAATTTAGGATCAAATTTTCTCTGACACCCCCGCCTCGGCAAATGTCGCCATGTTGTTGTGCAGCGCGCAGGCCAGCCGGATGATCGGTACAGCTGCCGCTGCGCCGCTGCCTTCGCCCAACCGCATGCCCAGGTTCAGCAGCGGTTCGGCATGCAGCGCCTCCAGCATCAGGATGTGCCCCGGCTCCGCCGAGCGGTGCGCGAACAGTAGCCAGTCCGCAACGCCGGGATTGAGGCGCGCGGCGAGCAGGGCGGCGGCGCTGGCGATGTAGCCGTCCACCATCACCGCGATGCCGCGCTGTGCGCAGCCGACGAAGGCGCCGGTCAGCGCGGCGATCTCGAAGCCGCCGAGGCGGCGCAGCACTTCACCTGGTTCGCCCAGGTGCGCCGCATGCAGCGCCAGCGCGCGCGCGATGACCCCGGCCTTGCGTCGCACTCCAGCCGGGTCGAGGCCGGTGCCGGGACCGGCGAGCTGCTGCGGCGAGAGTTGCAACAGCGCGCAGGCGAGCGCCGCGGCCGCAGTGGTGTTGGCGATGCCCATCTCGCCGCCGATGTAGAGTTGCGCGCCGCTTTGCTGCGCCCTTGCCGCGCTGTCGCGCCCGGCCTGCAGCGCCGCCGCGAGCTGGCCTTCGCTCATCGCCGCTGTGCGCGCGAAGTTGGCCGTACCCTTGCCGAGATTGCATTGCAGCACGCCGGGGAGATTGCCGGTGTCGAAGGCGGTGCCGAGGTTGACCACTTCCAGCGTGGCGTCGAGCTGCTTCGCCAGCACGCTGATCGCCGCGCCGCCGCGCGCGAAGTTCTTCACCATCTCGGCGGTCACCGCCTGCGGGAAGAGCGACACGCCTTCTTCAGCCACGCCGTGATCGCCCGCGAACACGCCGATGAAGACGTTATCCGCCAGCGGTTTTTCGCGCCCCTGCATCGCGGCGAACTGGACCGCCAGAGCTTCCAGCCTGCCCAGCGCGCCGGGCGGCTTGGTGAGCTGCGCCTGACGCGCCAGCGCCGTAGCGCGCGCGGTTTCATCCAGTGGTTTGGCGGCCTGTTGCAGCCAGGAAAAAACGTTCATCGTCTACCCTTTCAAATTCAGCGGAAGCCCCGCCACCATAAAAACAACCTTGTCGCATTGTGCGGCGACTGCCTGGTGCAGCCGTCCCGCCTCGTCGCAGTAGCGCCGCGTGAGCTCGCCCAGCGGCACCACCCCCATGCCGGTCTCGTTGCTCACCAGGACGATGTTCCCCGGCAGGCCGGGCAGGACTTCGAGCAGCGCGGCGGTCTCCTGCCGCAGCCGCGCCTCGTCCTCGAGGCACAGCAAATTGGTGAGCCACAGCGTCAGGCAATCCACCAGCACGCAGCGATCCGCGGCGGCATGGCTGCGCAATGCGGCGGCGAGCGCGAGCGGTTCTTCCATCACCTGCCAGTGATCGGGGCGCTGCGCCCGGTGGTGCGCGATGCGCGCCCGCATCTCGTCGTCCTGCGCCTGCGCAGTGGCGAGATAGGCGACCGGCAGGCCGCTTTCGCGCGCGCGCTGCTCTGCGAGGCGGCTCTTGCCGGAACGCATGCCGCCGAGGATCAGTTCCTTCATGCCTTGACTCCCAGTAGTCGCAGGATGCGCGGCATGTCGAGGTGCGCCTCCAGCGCGTCGGCAAGCCGCTCCAGGTTGCGTTCGCGCAAGGCGCAGTAATCAAACGGCTGCGGCGCCCGCAGCCCGGCCCAGTCAAGCAGCGCGGCGCAGGCCGGTGGCGACTCGAACACGCCGTGCAGGTAGGTCGCCATGATCTGGCCGTCGTTTGAAACCGCGCCGTCGCTGCGACCGTCATCGAGCCGCGCGAAGGGGCGTTGCAGCGCATCGCCTTCACTGACGCCCGCGTGGATCTCGTAGCCGTTCAGCGGCGCGCCGGATTGCGCCAGCGTGCCCTGCACGTTGCGCAGTTGCTTGTGCGGCTCGAGGGCGGTGGCGAAATCCAGGTAGCCGAGACCCGCGCTGCTGCCGGGTTCACCCTCGATGCCGTGCGGGTCGTGGATGACGGCGCCGAGCATCTGCATGCCGCCGCAGATGCCAAGCAGTCTGCCTCCATAGCGCAGGTGGCGCGCCAGATAACTCTCCCAACCCTGCGCGCGCAGCCAGTCGAGGTCGGCGCGCGTATTCTTGCTGCCGGACAGGATCACCAGGTCGGCGGGCGGCGGCGTCTCAGCCGGGGCGACGAAATGGAAATCCACCTGCGGGCGCAGGCGTAGCGGGTCGAAATCGGTGTGGTTGCTGATGTGGGGCAAGGCGGGCACAACGATGCGCAAACTTCCGGGTTCCGCTTCTGTCTTCTCGCGAGAGATTGCATCCTCGGCTTCCAGGTGCAGGCCATGCAGATATGGCAGCACGCCGAGCACCGGTTTGCCGGTGTGTTGCTCCAGCCAGTCCAGGCCGGGTTGCAGCAATGCCATATCGCCACGGAAGCGGTTGATGACGAAGCCTTGCACGCGCGCCTGCTCGCTCTTGCTGAGCAGCGCCAGCGTGCCGACCAGGTGGGCGAACACGCCGCCGCGATCAATGTCCGCGACCAGCAGCACCGGGCAATCCGCTTCCTCGGCGAAGCCCATGTTGGCGATGTCGCCTTCGCGCAAATTGATCTCGGCGGGCGAGCCCGCGCCCTCCGCGATGATGAACCCATATTGTTTAGCCAGCCGTTGGTGCGAGGCGAGCACCGCCGCGCGCGCCGTCTGCTTGTAGGCGTGATATTTCAGCGCTTCCATGTTGCCGATGGCGCGCCCGTGGATGATGACCTGCGCGCCGGTGTCGCTGTTGGGTTTGAGCAGCACGGGGTTCATGTCGCTGTGCGCCGCGAGCCCCGCCGCCTGCGCCTGCACCGCCTGCGCGCGCCCGATCTCGCCACCGTCTGCCGTGACCGCGCTGTTCAGCGCCATGTTCTGCGGCTTGAACGGCGCGACGCCCAGGCCGCGACGCCTGAGCGCGCGGCACAGGCCAGCCACCACGGTGCTCTTGCCCGCATCGGAGGTGGCGCCCTGCACCATCAGCGTCACGGCGCTCATGCGATCTGCTCCCGCGCAAGCGCTGCGCGCAGCCTGCACCAGCTCGCCTCGGCGCCGGGCAGGCCGAAGCGCAGGCTGCGCGGCTGTGCGAAGCACCGCGTGAGGATGCCGCGCTGCGCCAGTTTATGACGCAGCTCTTCGGCCGCATCGGTAAGCACCCACTGGAACAGCGCGCAGCCGCCGGCGGGCGACAGGCCGGCTTCGCGCAGCAGTTGTGCGAGACGCGCACCGTCCTGCTGCAGGCGCGCACGCGCCGCTTCCTGCCAGGCGCGGTCGCGCAGCGCGGCCTGCGCCACGAAGCGCGCGGGCCCCGCCACGCTCCAGAGCCCGAGCAGTTCGCGCATCCTCGACAGCAGATCGGGATGGGCGAGCGCGAAGCCGACGCGCGCGCCGGCGAGACCGAAAAACTTGCCCAGCGAGCGCAGCACGATCAGTCCCTGCGGCATCCGCTGGCTGGCAAGGCTCTGCTGCGGGCCGGCGTCAATGAAGGCCTCGTCCACCACCAGCCAGCCGCCGCGCGCGGCGAGGCGTTCATGCCAGCCGTGCAGTTGTGCATGGGTGAAAACGGCGCCGGTGGGATTGTTCGGTTGCATCAGCACCAGCACGTCGAGTCTATCGGCATGCGCCTCGATGTCTTGCGCCGCGAGTTCTGTCACTTTGTGCCCGGCGTTGCGCCAGGCATGCACGTGCTCGGTGTAGCCCGGATGCAGCACACCGACTCTTGCCGCAGGGCGCAGGCGCGGCAGCGCGCGGATCGCCGCCTGCGAGCCTGCCAGCGGCAGCAGATGGGGTGTGCCGTAATACGCGGCGGCGGCTTCCTCCAGCCCGTCCTGCTCCTGCGGCAGGCGCGCCCAGGCCTCCAATGGAATCGGCGGCGGCGCGAAGGGCAGGGGATTGATGCCGGTGGACAGATCCAGCCACTGTTCGAGCGGAATGCCGTAGCGCGCGGCAGCGGCGCGCAGTTGCCCGCCGTGCTCAAGCATGGACGATGGCTCCGGCGGCCAGCAGCAGTCCCAGCCACAGCCACAGGCCGCGCTGCACCAGCTCGACGGCGCGACCGATGTCCGCTGCTTGCGGCACAGCGCCCGCTCCCAGCGCCGGGCGGTCTTCGGTTGCGCCGTGATAGACGACCGCGCCGCCGAGCCGCACACCCAGTGCGCCCGCCCCGGCTGCCATCACCGGCCCGGCGTTCGGGCTGTCCCACGTGGGGGACTGCCGACGCCAGCAGTGCAGCGCGCTACGCGTCTGGCCGAGCAGCGCATAGGTCAGCGCGGTGAGCCTTGCGGGGAGATAGTTCAGCGCATCGTCGAAGCGCGCCGCCGCCCGACCGAAGTAGTTGTAGCGCGCGTTGCGGTAGCCCCACATCGCATCCAGCGTGTTCACCAGCCGGTAGAGCAGCGCACCGGGCGCACCCAGCAGCGCGAACCAGAACAGCGCACCGAACACTGCGTCGTTGCCGTTTTCCAGCACCGACTCCACCGCTGCACGCGCCACGTCTTCCTCGCCCATCTGGCCGGTGTCGCGGCTCACCATCATGCCTACTTCGCGCCGCGCCGCCGGCAGGCCGGCGGAAAAGGCGGCGGCCACGCGCCCGGCATGTTCGCCGAGGCTGCGCGGAGCGATGGCGAAATACAGCAGGATGATCGAAAACGGCGCGCCGAAGAACGCGGATTGTTGCAACCATGCCGCAAGCAGCACCAGCGGAATCAGCAGCACGGCGACGGCGGCGATGCCGCGCAGGAAGCGCGCGGCGGAAGGCATTTCCGCGCGACCGTAGAATGTTCTTTCGACATTTCGCGCCAGCCAGCCGAAGCCGACCAGTGGATGGAAGCGGCGCGGCTCGCCCAGCAGGCGGTCGAGCAGCACCGCCGCGAGCATCATCAGCGGCGTTTCAGCATGGTCGAGGAATATCGGCATTGCGGAAGTTGCGCGCTACAGCTCGACACCTGGCTGCGCGGCGATGCCCGCATCGAAGGCATGCTTGACCGGGCGCATCTCGGTGACGGTGTCGGCGTATTCGATCAGCGCGTCAGGCGCGGCGCGCCCGGTCAGCACCGCATGCTGCATGGGCGGGCGGCTGCGCAATGCCTCCAGCACCTGCTCGATTTCCAGGTAGTGCAGCTTGAGCGCGATGTTGATCTCGTCCAGCACCACCAGTGAAATATCCGGGTTGCGCAGCATGGTGCAGGCCAACTGCCACGCGGCCTGCGCCGAGGCGATGTCGCGCTGCTTGTCCTGGATCTCCCAGGTGAAGCCTTCGCCCATCACGTGGTACTCGACTTCGGGAAAGCGGCGGAAGAAGGCCTCCTCGCCGGTGGAGGAACTGCCCTTGATGAACTGCACCACGCCGACGCGCATGCCGTGCCCGAGGGCGCGCGCGATCATGCCGAAGGCCGCTGTGCTCTTGCCCTTGCCGTTGCCGGTGTGCACCAGCACCACGCCGCGCTTTCCGGTGGCGCGGGCGATCTTCGCATCCACCACTTCCTTGTGATGCTGCGCGCGGGCGCGGTGCCGCTCCTCCGCAGCGCCCCGATCATTCATCCTGAAATCCTCTGTTGACCGGAGTGTAGGTGCGAATTCAGGTTCATTACTCCGCCTTGGCGGCAGCGGGTGCGCGCACGGCCAGCACCGCATACAGTGCGGCTGCGCAGCCCAGGTACAGCAGGCCGCTGCTCAGGTAGGGAACGTAGTATTGCGCCACGCGCGCGAGGTACTCGGCCAGGCTGGTGTCGGGATAGCGACCGGAGAACCAGTAGAACGACCCGTTGGAGATGAGGAACGCCACGCTCAATGCGGCGACGGAAAGGCCGGCGAACATACCCAGGCTGCGCAGGCTGTGCCGGTGGATGCGCGCATAGTAACGCCCCGCATACCACAGCACCGCATAGGTCGGGATCAGGAACCAGTAGGCGGGCGTCACGCACCAGTCGCTCACGCCGAGGTGGGTGATCGCCACGTAATCCAGCACACCCGCTTCGAGCAGCAACCCGGCAAACAGCAGCGGGCTGGCGACGAGGGCGCCAGCCAGCAGGAACACCGCCAGTGAGGCGTCCGGCAAATGCAACGCGCTGCCGAAATGATGCATGCGCGTGGCCGCCATCAGCGCCACGAGGGACAAGCCGGCCAATACCGGACGTTGGGATAACAGTTTCATGTTCGCTCCTTGTTTATAGAAATTGACGATTGGTCTCACTGCAAAAAACTTCCTAATTTCCGGGTTGGTAATTCAGCGTGAAGTATAACCCGCGCCCCGGCTGGTTAAAGAACCGCGCGGTCTCGTATTTCTTGTCCAGCAGATTGGCGATTTTTCCCTGCACCAGCCAGCCGCGCGCGACGCGGTATTCGGCGCGCACATCGAGCAGGCCATAGCCGCCGAGGCGTTGGGTGTTGGCGAGATCGTCGAAGCGGCGACCTTCCGCATACAACGAGCCGGTCAGCCGATAATCGCCGAAACCGTGCGCTGCCTCGACGCGCATCGCCTCCGTCGCGCGGCGGTTCAGCAGCTTGCCCTGATTCGCACCGGAGGTCTGGCGCGGGTCCTGCAAAGTCAGCGTGCCGCCGATGTCCCAGTCGGCAAGTTGTGCCTGCAACTGGCCTTCCAGCCCGGTCAGGCGCGCCGTGTTGATGTTGACGGGAGCAAAGGTGGTGGGGTCGAAACCGATCAGATCGGTGATCGTGGTCTGGTAGGCGTTCAGCGACCACTTGTATGTCATCACCTGACCGGTCGCGCCTACTTCGATGCTGCGCGACAGTTCGGGGCGCAGCGCAGCGCTGCCGAATCCCGGGTAATACAACTGGTTGAAAGTGGGCGCCTTGAATGCCGTGCCCCAGGAAGCCGTCAGGCGCAGTGCATCGCTGGCCGCATAGCCGTAACCCAGGCCGGCAGTGCTGTGTCCACCGAGCTGCTGGTTATCGTCGCGGCGCAGGCTGGCCTCCAGGCCATGGTCGCCGAAGCTGCCCTGGTACTGCCCGAACAGCGCGCGGTTGCTGCGCGCAGTCTGCGCATAGGCGCGCAGGCTCTCGATGCGCTCCTGCTGGTAGTCCAGCCCCGCGCTGACCATCTGCCGCGCATCCAGCGCGATGTCGTTCTGCCAGGTCAGGCTGTCGCGCCGCGTGTTGTAGCGGTCGATATGCAGGCCGTTGAAGAACAGGTCGGAATCGTCCCGGCTGCGCCCGCCGCGCAACGTCACCTGCCACGGCTCCGTCGCGGCGAAACGCACGCTGCCGCCGAGCACCTGCTGCGCTCCCCGGGTTTCGTTGCCGGCCAGGTTGCTGCCGTCCGACTTGCTGAAGCTGTCCGCCTGAAGCGCGCTGAAATCCGCCATCGCGCCGTTGTTGAAGCGATAGCCGCCACGCAAGCCCAGTGACAAGTTGCGATAGCCGTCCTTGTCCGGCTCGATCACATAACATCCGCCGCCATTTGGGAAGGGTTTGCCGTTGCAGGCGTTGAAGCCGTCGGTATTTTGCTGGTCGAGTCTTGCGCTGAGCCAGCCCTGTTCGCTGCCGCCGGTCATGCCCAGCGTGCCGTTGACCGTGCCATAACTCCCCGCAGTCACGCTGAACGAGGGGGTCGGCGCACCGCCGCTCCTGCGGGTGAAAATCTGGATCACGCCGCCGATCGCCTCCGATCCGTACAGGCTGGCGCGCGGCCCGCGCACGATTTCGATGCGCTCGATTTGTTGTACTGGAATATCCTGGAATGAAGCTGCACCCAAAGTTGCCGAGCCGATCTTGACGCCGTCCACCAGCACCAGCACATGATCGGCATTGGTGCCGCGCAAATGCACCGAGGTCGCCTTGCCTGCTCCCCCGCTGTTACTGATGGTCAAACCCGCCACACCGCGCAACACATCTGGCAGGGACTGTGCCTGCAGGCGTTCTATGTCTTGGCGGGTAATGACGGAAACGGAAACGATGGATGCATCGGCAGACTGTGCGGTGCGCGTGGCCGTTACCACGATCTCATCTAGGGTTCCGGTTGTCGCGTAAACCAATGGAGTCGCCGCGCACAAAAGGGCGGCAAGAAGTTTCTGCTGTTTCATGGATATTTACCTGAATGTGTTCCAAGGCTCCCCGTTGGAACGTTCAATTACAGGAAATACAGCAGACAACAGGAAGGAAGTGCTGGCTAACCGGAACGGGCCGCCAAACCGCCGTCCATGCGCCGCCCGCAGCATTTCCCGACCTGTGGAATCCTTGCGGAGTTCCTGCGCTCAAGGCCGATATACGGGCTCGCAAGACAAAATGCATCGCCTTCCCATGATCGCTCACAGTGGCATGATGATGCATCCACACTCGCTTACCGTTGCGGGGGCAGCACAGGTATTTCACCTGTTTCCCGTTTAACCGAATAACGCAAACTATCCGGCACCTCCAAGCAGTCTGGATTATAGCAGGCGGTGGAGGGAGCCCAGCATCGCTCTACAAACAACTTTCAAAACTCATTCTTACCGTTTGACTTATCAGGTTTTTTTAAATTATAGTGCGCGCATGAAAATTGAATTGGACGCATTGGAAAGCAAGCTGGCTCAATTGGTGCAGTTAAGCCAGCGCTTGCGTGCGGAAAACCGTCAATTGCGTCAGGAATTGGCGGCTACGCTCAGCCAGGGGCGCCAGATGGGCGACAAAATGGAAAGCGCCCGCCAACGTCTCGAAAATATGCTGGCGCAACTTCCCGAAGATGACGCATGAGCAACGACAAGGTAAAAACTTTGGACGTCACCATCCTGGATCGCGAATTCCGCGTCGCGTGCCCGGAGGATGAGCGTGCGGAGCTGCTTGAAACAGTTGCCTATCTCGACATGAAAATGCGCGAAGTGCGCGATACCGGCAAGGTTGCCACGCTCGAGCGCATTGCCATCATGGCTGCCTTGAATATCACCCACGAGCTATTAACCACGCGCCTCGGGGCCGGTTTTGACATGGGGGAGTTTAAGCGTAGAATCAATTCCATGCAGGCAGCCATCGAAGCTACTCTTGAAGAGCAGGATGAGTTGTTCTGATAAGGCTACTTGCCATCCGACTAACCCGTCAAAAGAACGCCGGGTAAGTCGTTGGTTATAGGTTTGTCCCCTGCGGTGCTCGTCAGGCTCATTATTTTTAGAACCGATAAGCGATGCTTAAGCCGCGACCCTTACCGTTACTGTTGTGCGCGTCCCGAGCGGACGTACCTGATGTAACCGGGAACCGGCTCTCTTGAACCCTGGTTCAAGGTACTGAACCAACGGCACAGGCGGGGGACTCCGGTTGCAGTGATGCGCGCTGGTTTTCCGGTATGGTCGGTTGCGGCAAGTTAATGACGCAGATAGCCACCCACCCTGACGGATGCAGCGATAACAATCCGCACGGAAAATTTGATGGACACACCCGCAAACTTGAAGCATCTGGCCGCAGCCTCGCTGGTTGCGCTGCTATGCGCCTGCAGCTCGACGCCGTCGCACGAACCAAGACGCCAGGTAAGCAGCGCGGACAAGTGGGTGGGCCATACCGTTGACGAACTGATCGTCGCAAACGGGGAGCCGCTCAACGTCCACCGGCTAAACGCGGGCGGTAGAATGTTCGAGTACATCGTGGAAGGGGCTGGCAATCCTGCTCTGGTTCGCGCACAAAAAAACTCCCCCCGCAAAGGTGGGAACCAGTCCTGCAAATTACTGTTTGTTATCTCCGCATCCGATATTGTCGAAAGCTGGAAGGTGGAAGGCGACAAGTGCAATTGATTCGGGTATTTTCAACCCGCGTTATCCAGCCCCGCCAGCACCATCTCCGCAGCGCGTAGCACGGCGCGCGCCTTGTTCTGCGTTTCCACCCATTCGCTGGCAGGCACCGAGTCGGCCACGATGCCCGCTCCCGCCTGCACGTACAGCATCGCGTTCTTGACTACGGCGGTGCGCAGCGCGATAGCCAGGTCCATGTCGCCGTTGAATCCGAGATACCCCACCGCTCCGGCGTAGATGCCGCGCTTGGAGGGTTCCAGCTCATCTATGATTTCCATCGCGCGCACCTTGGCGGCGCCGCTCACGGTGCCTGCGGGGAAGGTGGCCTTGAGCACGTCTATGGCGTCCAGCCCGGGCTTGAGCGCGGCCTCGACGTTGGAGACGATGTGCATCACGTGCGAGTAGCGCTCGATCACCATTTTTTCGGTCAATCTCACCGAGCCGTGTTGCGCGACGCGCCCCACGTCGTTGCGACCGAGGTCAATCAGCATCAAATGTTCCGCCAGCTCTTTCGGGTCGGCCAGCAGTTCCTGCGCGAGCGCGGCATCCTGCTGCGGCGTTTTGCCGCGCGGGCGGGTGCCTGCGATGGGGCGCACGGTGACGTTATCGCCCTCCAGCCGCACCAGAATTTCCGGCGAAGCGCCGACCACGTGGTGGTCGCCCATGTCGTAATAGAACATGTAGGGCGAGGGGTTCAGGCTGCGCAGGGCGCGGTACAGCGATAGCGGCGCTGCCGGAAAGGGCTGCGACATGCGCTGCGACAACACCACCTGCATGATGTCGCCATCCACAATGTAGCGCTTGGCTTTTTCCACCGCCAGCAGGAATGCTTCTTCGCCGAATTCTGATTTTGCTACGCTGCCCTGCATGGCCGGGGAACGGGGAATATCCACCGGACGGCGCAACTGCTGCGCCAACTCGCGCAGGCGCTGCCGCGCCCGCTCGTAGGCGTCGTCCTGCCGCGGGTCGGCATACACGATGAAAGTGAGCGTGCCGGAAAGGTTGTCCACCACCGCCAATTGTTCGGTCAGCATCAGCAGGATGTCCGGGGTGCCGAGCGCATCGGGTTTTTGCGAGATGTTCCTGCTGTTTTCCGGGGCCAGCCTGGGCTCGATATAGCGCACCGTGTCGTAGCCGAAATACCCTGCCAACCCGCCAGCGAAACGCGGCAGCCCCGGCAGGGGCGCTACCTTGAAACCGCTCCGGTACGCCTTGATGAAGTCCAGCGGGTTGCCGTCGTGTTGCGCGGTTTCGACGCCAGCGCGCCTGACGGTGATACGGTTGCCGCACGCCGAAATAACTGTGTCGGCGGGCAGGCCGATGAAGGAATAGCGCCCGAAACGTTCGCCGCCCTGCACCGATTCGAGCAGGTAGGAATAAGGCTGGTTGGCCAGCTTGATGAACAGCGACAGCGGGGTATCGAGGTCGGCAAAAGTTTCCGCAACAAGCGGAATGCGGTTGTAGCCTTGCAGTGCGAGCTGGTTGAATTCCTGTTCGGTGACGGGCGAGAGCATGGTTATGCTTGCGCTCTTTTAATCAGGTCGAGCGCGGACGGCAGATCGGGGATGACCGCATCCAGATCCAGCTTGTCCACCGGTTCTCCATGGTTGTAGCCGTAAGGCACGCACACCACCGGACAACCGGCGGCGCGCGCCGCGAGCGTATCGTTGAGCGAATCGCCGATCATCAGCACCTGTTGCGGCGGCACCCCGAAGAACTGGGCGGCATGCAGCAGCGGCAACGGGTGCGGTTTTTTTTCCGGCAGGCTGTCGCCGGAGATGACGATCTCGAAATAGCTTGCCAGGCCCGAGCTTGCAAGCAGCGGGCCAGTGAAGCGCGCTGCCTTGTTGGTGATGCACCCCAGCCTGAACCCCGCCTGCTTCATGGCTTCCAGCCCCTCGACCACGCGGTCGTAAGGTTTGCTCAACGCCAGCAGGGCAGCGTAGTGGCGCTCGAAAACCGGCAAGGCTTTCTGGAACAGCGCGGCATCCGGTTCCGCGTGCATATCGCCGGTCAGCGCACGCTTGACCAGCCAGCCGATGCCGTTGCCGATGTAGCTCATCAGCAGACCTTGCGAAACGGCGGGGCGGCCCATGTCGCGCAACATGCGGTTGGCGGCTTCCGCCAGTTCCGCCGCCGTGTCCAGCAGCGTGCCGTCCAGATCAATAAGAATGCCTTTTACGGAAAGGGGAAAGGAGGAAGGGGGAAGGGTTGCCGCCTTACGCCCTTCTCCCTTTAGCGCCGCAGGCGCGATCACTTCACCCTTCTCCATTACGCCTTGACCTTGGTCAGCTCGGCGCGCAGGGCGGCAATGACCGTATCGTAGCGGTGCGGGTCGCCGTCCTTGCCCGCGTTGAAAATGGCGGAGCCGGCAACAAAGGTATCCACGCCGGCCTCCGCCACTTCCCTGATGTTGGCGGGGCTGACGCCGCCGTCAATTTCCAGGCGGCAGTTGTAGCCGCCCGCATCAATCATTTTGCGCACCTTGCGCGCCTTGTCCAGCACGAAGGGGATGAATTTCTGCCCGCCGAAGCCGGGGTTCACCGACATCAGCAGCACCATGTCCAGCTTGGGCAGCGTGTATTCCAGCACGTCCAGCGGCGTGGCCGGGTTGAACACCAGGCCGGGCTTGCAGCCGCTCTCGCGGATCAGGCCGATGGTGCGGTCTATGTGCTCGGAGGCTTCCGGGTGGAAGGTGATGTAGGTTGCGCCGGCCTTGGCGAAATCGGGGATGATGCGGTCCACCGGCTTGACCATCAGGTGCGCATCTATCGGCGCGGTCACGCCGTGTTTGCGCAACGCTTCGCATACCAGCGGGCCGATGGTCAGGTTGGGCACGTAATGGTTGTCCATCACGTCGAAATGCACGATATCCGCACCGGCGGCGAGCACGTTGTCTACCTCTTGACCCAGCCGTGCGAAATTGGCGGAAAGAATGCTGGGAGCGATTTTGTACATGACGTGCCTCCAAGGCTGCGGGAATGAATGAGCATTTTACCCGAAACTTGCTGCGAAATTTATCGCCGGTATTGCCAACCCCCGTGAAATGTTGTGAAATCCCGCGATGGACGATGACAACAAATACCGTATCAACATTGCGGTCAAGGTGAATTACCTGGCCGAACAATCCGACGAGACCGGCAACCGCTTCGTCTTTTCCTATACGATCACTCTCACCAATTGCGGCAGCGTCGCCGTCAAGCTGATCAGCCGCCATTGGATCATCACCGATGCCCGCTACGATGTGCAGGAAGTGCGCGGCCAGGGGGTGGTGGGGGAGCAGCCCACTCTCCAGCCCGATCAGAGCTTCGAATATACCAGCGGAGCGGTGCTTTCCACCCAGGTGGGCACCATGTCGGGCAGCTATCAGATGGTGGCGGAAGATGGCACCGAGTTTGATGTCCCCATCCCGCAGTTTGTGTTGAGCGTGCCGCGCGTGCTGCATTGAGCGCAGATGATCCATTATCGTGAAACTCGCGCTGTGATAACCAGCGACTGACCCAGTGTTTTTTTGCTGGGTTTAGACCATAGATGGCTGGTAGTCGGACTCGCCCTCTTTGGGGGGAGGGTGGCGTTTGCCATGCCCGTTAGACCGGGAACCCGTCATTTCCTGGCAGGTAGGAAGTAAACCGTGCGTAGCGGGCCAACATCAAGGCGTTGCCCGCTTCTCGGGACAACAAACTTCAATGAACGCAACGTGCCTGCCGTTTCCGGAGATTGCGTCACCCGGGAGTCCGGCGCACAACGCCACGTGCCGGATCCGACCGCATCGTTGCGCCTGCACATGAGCGTGGCGCTCGCAGGCAAGCAGGGCTTCTCCGCACTGCAATTGAATCAGCCTTCGGCTACGTTTGCGGCACGGCAAGGTTAACTGCTTTCGCGGGGAGAGCCCGCAGGGTGTCGCCATCCAATCAGGGTTCAGCCGCGCTGCAATGCATCCCGGGGAAATCACCTTACAGCCAGCAGCTCGACATCGAATACCAGCGCCGCATCCGGCGGAATCACCCCACCCGCGCCAGCTCTTCCATAACCAAGCTCCGGCGGAATGACAAGCGTGCGTTGTCCGCCGACTTTCATGCCCTCTACGCCCTGATCCCAACCGCGAATGACGTGCCCCGCGCCGAGCGGGAAATCGAACGGCTCGTAACGGTCGCGCGAGCTGTCGAATTTCATCCCCTTCTTTTCCGGTGCTGCGGCATCGTACAGCCAGCCGGTGTAATGCACCAGCACCTCCATGCCGCTGGTCGCCAGTTCGCCTTCGCCCACCTTGATGTCGGTTTTGATCAATTCTGTCATGTTGCCTGTTTCCTTTTATGTTGCAGCCTGTTCATTGCAGGCCGTGGTTGCAAATGCTGGCAGCCAGCAGCAAAGCCAGCGATAGAAAAGTGATACGCCCTGGGAAGCGCTGAACAAATCCCCGTTCCGGGTGAACTGGTCGAGCCATGAGCGGACTCATTGCCCGGCAGGCTCAATCCGAACAGAATTGTTACTCTATTCGTGCCGGGTCAATAGCGATAACCGCAGGATGGAAACCCAACCGGGATTTCACCCTTGCATTATCCCTCTCACAGTGAATTCGATGAGATTTTTTTCTTCGGATCCTGGCAGCAACTCCTGGGAGGCAGCCCCGGAATGTGCCCATTCTCACGCGGAAGGATGGCAGCCAAGCCGGATGGCTGGTAATTCCATCCGGGTGTGGCGTGGGGAAATGGGTATGGCGGGCTTCATTAATCGGGGCGGCGTATTTGCCATGCCAGTTATTGAGTCGGCCACAGTGATCTTGAATGCAATCTCTCGATTTCATGCCATACATGAAGAGGCTGCTGGTTCAAGTTCGTTGAAGCCGACTCAATAATCTCATTTGGCGAGGCTCCGGCGAGGCTCCGGCAGCTTGATGAAGCGGATTGTTTCGTGGATAATCCGCGTCCCTGGCCGGGATGGTGGAACTGGTAGACGCGCCGGACTCAAAATCCGGTGTCCGAGAGGATGTGGGGGTTCAAGTCCCCCTCCCGGCACCAAGCATACTTCCAAAGCAGTCCGACAAAGGCCGGAAGTCCAGGCAGCAGTAAGGGTTTCCGGCCTTCTTTATTCTGGGTTCGTCACACTCCCGTCCAAAACAGATCATGACGTTGGGTCATCCGAAGGTGTAGGGTATAGGTGAATCGCCAAACCCACCTACACCTGACTTGAGGAGGGCGGATTCAACTCTGAAGTGCAACTTTTGTAAGTGAATTTAGGTGGCGAGCTGCGGTAGGAATCATTGCCTGTTTCCAGAATGTCGCAGTGATGAGTAATGCGATCAAGCAAGGCCGTGGTCATCTTGGCATCGCCAAATACTTGCCCCCACTCGCCAAACGATAGATTCGTCGTGATGACCAACGAGGCCTTCTCGTAAAGATGGCTGATGAGGTGGAACAGCAATGCGCCGTCCGATGCCGGAAACGGCAAATAACCCAGCTCATCCAGAATCACCGCATCCACAAGGCAAAGCTGCTTGGCCAGACTGCCGACACGCCCCTGGCTTTTCTCGCGCTCCAGCTGATTGACCAAATCGACCGCATTGAAGAATCGCACACGTTTACCTTGATGGATCGCGGCCACCCCAATCGCCGTGGTCAGATGCGATTTCCCCGCGCCGGCTCCGCCCGACATAGAAACGGGATGCTGGTTACCGCTGTTTTTTTCTGCGGTTTCATTATGCGCCGCACTGGTAGGTGCGAATGAATTCGCACCTACAAACCCATCAACTTCGTTTTCTAGGATAATGCGGCCTCTCCAATACCCGCGAGGCGCAAATGCTGGCACACCTTACCCTCTCCAAAACCCAGCCCGAAAGCCTGTCGGCCAAACATCTGCTGGTGCTGCTGCCGAAAGACAAAGCGTTATCTGGAGATATTCCCCACGCAGGCCTGCTCAATGCGGCGCTGGCGCGGCGCAGCATGAAAGCGGAGGAATTGGCGAAGTCTCCCGTCAGCGCCAATGACGCCAACGGGACGCTGGTGGCGTGGGCAATGCTGGATTTCTCAAAAGACACATTCGTATTGCAAACCCAGGTGCGCAAAGGGTTGCAACTGCTGCTGGAAGAAAAGCCCAAGGGCATCGCCATCGCGGTGCTGGGGGACGAGACCCAACGCGGGCGCGCCGCTGAATTGGCGGTATACGGAGCATGGATCAACGGGGCACCGTTACCGGCCCGCAAGAAAAAGCACGAGCCCAAGCCATTGCAAACCATCGAATTGGCCGGCTTTGGCAGCAAGAAGGCCTTTCCCTCGCTGAAGGCGCAGGCCGAGGGCAATTTGCTGTGCCGCACGCTGACCATGCTGCCCCCGAACGAGCTAACCCCGACAGCCTACCGCATGCGCATCGCGGAGCTTGCCCGGCAATACGGTTGGAAGCACGAAGAATACGACTTGAAAAAGCTGCGCAAAATCGGCGCGGGCGCTTTTGTCGCCGTGGCGCAGGGCAGCGCGGACGAGGATGCCGCCATCGTGCGCTTGCGCTACACGCATCCCAAAGCCAAACAAACCGTGGCGCTGGTGGGCAAGGGCATCTGCTTCGATACCGGCGGGCACAACCTCAAGCCCGCGCGCCACATGCACAACATGCACGAAGACATGAACGGCTCCGCCGTCGTTCTGGGCATTCTGCTTGCCGCTACACTAAATAAACTGCCAGTCAACCTGGATTGCTGGCTGGCGCTGGCGCAGAACCACATCAGCCCCAAGGCCTACAAACAGAATGACATCGTTACCGCGCTGAACGGCACCACCATAGAAATCGTCCACACCGATGCCGAGGGACGCATGGTGCTGGCCGATACCCTCACGCTGGCGGCACGCGCCAACCCGGATCGGCTGATTGATTTCGCCACCCTCACCGGCAGCATGGCGACCGCTCTGGGCGCGCGCTACAGCGGGGTGCTGGGCAACCGCGACGAACTGGTGCAGCGCGCAGTCGGCGCGGGCAAGGCGTGCGGTGAGCGGCTGTGTGCCTTTCCTCTGGACGAAGATTACGAGGCCGCCCTTGATTCCAAAGTGGCCGACGTCAAGCAATGCACGATGGAAGGGGAAGCCGACCACATTCTCGCGGCGCGTTTCCTCAAGCGCTTTGTAGATGATGTGCCGTGGCTGCACATTGACCTGTCGGCCAGCCGCTGCGAGGGCGGGCTGGGTATCGTCGCATCCGAGGTCAACGGGTTCGGCGTGGCCTTGGGGCTGAAGATGCTGTCAGCGTAATAAGGGGGGAGCCTTCCTTTTGAATGCGACCCGCACTACCGATCCCCAGCCTGAAATGAAACGCCTCACCTCACACGACAATCCCTTCTTCAAGGAACTGGCCAAACTTGCCGGTTCGGCGCGCCAGCGCAAAAAGTCAGGACAGTCGCTACTGGATGGCGCGCACCTGCTGGCGGCGTATCTGGACGCAGGCGGCAAGCCGCTGCACGTGCTGACGAATGCCGCAGCGGAACAGGACGGAGAAATTGCGGCGCTGCTGAATAAGCTCCACGGCGTGCCGCAAACGCAACTGGATAAAAAACTGCTCGCGGAGCTTTCCGAGCTCAAGACGCCCAGCGGCGTTCTCGCGCTGATCGCGCAGCCGCAACCGCAAGTTTCCGCTACAAACAGCCATTTCGCCCTGCTGCTGGAAGACATCCAGGATCCCGGCAATCTCGGCTCCCTGCTGCGCTCCGCAGCCGCAGCCGGGTGCGATGCGGCGTTCCTGTCCGAAGGCTGCGCCGATGCGTGGTCGCCCAAGGTGCTGCGCGCGGGAATGGGCGGGCACTTTGCGTTGAGCATTCACGAAGCGGCGGATTTGCCCGCTGTGGTCACAGCTTTTGGAGGCACGGTGCTGGCCGCATCGCTGGCCGCCGGTACCGCCCTCTACGATTGCGACCTGCGCGACAAGCTGGCGTTCGCGCTGGGCAACGAAGGCGCGGGCCTGTCCGAAGCCATGCTTGCGGCGGCCAGCAAGCACGTCACCATTCCCATGCCGGGAAAAACTGAATCGCTGAACGTCGCGGCAGCGGGCGCGGTATGCCTGTTCGAGGCGGCACGGCAGCGCTACCTCACAGACAGGCCCTCCCGACAAGGAAAAGCGGCTCGCCCCGGCGGCGCACATTAACCTTAAACGATGCGCGCAGTTAAAACGATGGGCCCCTCTAAAAATTCACATTTCATCCCAACTGCTGTGTTGCAGAAAAAATTTAGTTCCGGCCAACCTGAAGGTTACCCTTCACTGAAACTTCGTTTTCTTGCTGACATATCAACCAGATGCGGCGCTGCGAAGCGGGGTAAGCAGGCAATCCGCGTAGCGGATGCTCGCAAACTTTTTCTGCGCCTTGCTGACGACTCCGCACGGGCCGCTTTTGCCCGTAGCGGATCGGCGTCCCCTTGTGGGGCATTTGGGCGAACTCTAAATTTTTAGAGGCGCCCCGATGTCTGGCCGCACAGATCGGTTTTTCTTTTGATTGCTGTCAACGAATTCCCCGGATAACTCGTTTTAGCATGCAACCGCAGCAGATATTTGTTGCGGCTGCATGAGCGATTTGACAATCGTGTAATTTGCGGTACTGTTGCCCCGCTGTAATTTGATTTATATCAAATAACACAGACTGGTTCTGACACAGAATACCGGCGGCTGAAATTAGGCTGCCGTGACCGCATGATGTTGTATTTATTAACCAACAGGAGAGTACTGAAATGAAAAAAGCCTTGATTATTGCTGGAATCGCCGCCTGCTGCCTGAGCGCCCCCGTATTTGCCGACCCCGCAGCCGATGCCAAAAAAGCTGGCTGCATGAACTGCCACGCGGTGGACAAGAAAGTCGTCGGCCCCAGCTTTAAAGATATTTCCGCCAAGTACAAGGGCGACGCTGGCGCCGTGGACAAGATGATCACCAAGGTCAATGCGGGCGGCTCCGGCTCTTTCGGCCCAATGCCGATGCCAGCACAAAAAGGCAGACTGCCCGATGCTGAAATGAAAGCGGTTGTAACTTGGGCGCTGGCACAATAAGACGCAGGCCACAAGAGTAGCATCTGCATTATTGGTTTTTGCAAACCAAGTAGCGGCGCGCCGTGCTAAACATGGCGCGCCGCTGTTTTTTGCGAGCCGAATTTGGCCTCCTGTTCCGGCGGCATTGCATCTGCGCATAATGAGCAGCGTCTGTTAATCTCTGGAATACTCCTTAACTGTCGTGAAGCAATAAATTATGGGATATCTCTACTACACCCTGATCGGCATCGGTCTCTATTTCATGTCGGACTGGTTGCTGAACCGCCTCGAGGATATGTACGGCACCCGGTTCAAATACCGTAGCCTGATTTTCTTCGCCATCATCGCATCGCTGGCGATGATTACCACACAAATCGCTTCAGTTTACGGCTAACCCCAGTTCCGTTTTACCGATGATGCCGCGTTGGCTTCCATGCTCGCCCCCGCCGAGGCCCATCGCCCTTTATGACTGACGGCAATCGCACTCTCCATATTCTGATAGCGTTCACTTTCGCCCTGATGGTGGCGGTCGTGATGTTGAGCGCCTACATGCGGCTTTCCGCCACTGGCCTGGGTTGCGATAACTGGCCTGGCTGTTATGGGCGCATTCTGGCCGGGCAAGCTCCGCACAGGCCGGAATGGATAAACATCGCGCACCGCATTGCGGCGAGCGTCATGGGTCTCGCCGCGCTTGCCATCGTCACGTTCGCCTGGCGGCTCCGCCGCACGGCGCACCGCAATTTTCCGCTGGCGCTCGCGCTGTTCGGTTTGACCGCCTTCCTTGCCGCGCTCGGCAAATGGACCCACGATGCGCGCCTGCCCGCAGTTGCGCTCGGGAATCTGCTGGGCGGCCTCGGCATGCTGCTGCTGCTGTGGCGCATGCATCTCGGATACTCGCTGCGGCCCACAGCCCCTTCCGGCCCGCGCGGGCGGATAGGGATTGGCCTGGCGCTGGTGGCGGCGCAAACCGCGCTTGGCGGCTTGGCCAGCGCGAATTTTGCCGCTTCCAGTTGCGCCGGCTTGAGCGGTTGCGACGTATGGTGGCAACAGGCGTCGCTGGCAGCATTTAACCCGTTCCATGCCCTGGATGTGGCACAGGGCGGCAACTTTGAACCGGGCATGACGCAGCAAACCCTGCACATGGTTCACCGGCTCTTGGCATTGCCGGTTGTTGTTTACCTTGTCTGGCTTGGAATGAGCCTACTCCGGGAAACCCGGCGGCGTAGCGGCCTGTTGCTGATCGCGGTCGCCGCGCTACAGGTTGCGCTGGGAATCGTTGCCGCCATCGGCAACCCGCCGCTCTTTCTGGTGCTGCTGCATAACGCTGCGGCGGCGTTCCTGTTGCTTGCTCTGGTCACACTCAACTACAGGCTGCGCCAGTGAGAGCAGCGCTTGGTTAGCGTAGTAATCGGCCCTGATTGGCAACCAATCGCAACCCGCAAGGGATACGCTTCAATGATGATCAAGCTTCTGCCCCGCTTCATCCTCGAGCTTCTCTCTCGGCAATTGTGCGATTCGCGCCTGTAGCGCGGAAAGCGCAGCACGCGCACGCGCTTCATCCAGCGGCCCGGCCCAGCATGTCTCGATGCGCCGGGGCGAAACGCGCTGGCGCAATTTTGGCTCGCGCTCGCGCGCCAGGCGCTGTTCGGTCCAATGGATGCCCAACCGGTACTGGCAGTCGCATTCGCGACAACCGGCCACCAGCACGCCGTCCGCGCGCACGTCGCGTAGCGCGTAATCAATAAATGCCGGGGGCAGCATCCCGATGCATGGCAGCGACAGTGCCGCCACCCGCCTGGACCGCAAGGTGCGCACGTCGTAGGCGCTGCCGCAACCAAATACCATAACCCGCGCCTCCCCTCCTTGCAGCCCGTCCAGCTCGCGATCAGTATCGGCGCGCAGCGACAGCAGCAATCTATCGGGCAATTCGATGCCGCTAACCAACTCCTGATGCCGGAACGGCATCGAGGACGGACAGGCGCCGACACAAATGCCGCAGCTCGCACACAACTTTGGATCCACCACCGGCTGTAGCGCAAATGGCCTGCCATCCTGGCGCGGCTGCATCAGGATTGCCGAATAGGGGCAGTCGTTAAAGCAGCGCTCGCACCCGTTGCAATTGTCCGGATGAACCTCGGCCACCGGTATCCGGGTGCGCGGCTTCAGAAGCCATGGCACCGCGAGCAACAGCAGGGTGATCCCGATAACCAACCCCCATACCGCACCCGGCGACCAGGCATAAATCAGCGGATACGGTCCCAGATAAAACCAGTCGAGACGGATGTCATCGGGGATCAGCGACAAGTTGGCTTGCGCGTGGCTTAACGCCGGCTTGACCAGCGACAGCACCAGCAGCGCCAGCAACGTGCCTACAGCAAGGCTCTGTGGCGGGTAGGTTTCCGCGTTGTTCATGCGCTTGGTATGCACCCACATAAACAGCAGCAATATGAGCGGCAGGGTAATATGGATAAACGACAGCATGTTGATGAAACGGTCGCTGACATTGCCCTGAAAGAGGAAATTGCGCGCCAGCGGCTCGCTGAACAGCGGCAACCAATCGAACCATTCTGTGGTGGCCACTGCGACGAATTGCGCCATCCTGTCCCACACCATCCAGTAACCGTTGATGCCGCAAATGTAAACCAGCCAGATCAGCAACACTCCGGTCACCCAGGAAAACCAGCGGAACCCGTGGAATCGTCCGTATATGAAATTGCGTAACATGTGCAACAGCATCGCCACCACGATGCCGTCAGAGGCATAGCGGTGCAGGCTGCGCATCACGCCACCGGCGTACGGCTGATCGTGGGTCAGCTCCTCGACCGTCTGGTACGCCTCATTGACTCCGGTGCGATAAAAAATATAGAGGTAAATGCCGCTGACCACCACAACCCAGAACAGGAAATAGATGATTGCACCGAGATGGTACCAAGGGTTTAATGCCTGGCCGAACGGAGCGTTGAAGATGTTTTCCAGGCGCCGCCAGGAATTCTGGAGTAATTTCATCCCGGGATAGGCAATAGGCGAATTGGTGGGCGCGATTTCGTACACATGGGGATTCCCGGACTGGATGGTACGAAGTCGGCGCACCTTCGTCTGTGAGAAAAGTCACAAAGCATTTCGCTGAAATATTTGGATGCTCGCCACGAGCCAGCCCCGTGACACCAACGCGAAATAGCCTCGCTTGATCTTGCGGTGCTCTTACGCCGCGCCGCCGACGCCCCGCTCTTTCAGCGCGCGGTATATCACCACCAGAAACATGATGCCGCCAACCACGGCGATCAGGCCGCCAATGCCCATCAATCCCATACCGGCGATTTGCGAAAAGCTTTGCAATCCTTGATCCGCTCCCGCCACCTTGCGCTGCACGCCGTATCCGCCCGACCATAGCAACCCGATGATGTGCATCAACTGGCCCACGCAATATACGTAGGGCATCCAGAGAGCGAGCTTGAAATTGACTATCTTGTATCCCAGCTTGTGCAACAACACCAGAGACATCCCCATAAAGGACAAGCTCACTCCGCCGCCAGTGCCATGGTAGTGCGCGGTAATAATGGTGTTGCTGTCCTTGATCAGGAAGCTGATGCCGCCGCCCACCGCAAACAGAATCAGGGAGGAGATCAAATGCCCGAACAGCGGCCCCATTTCCGGGTCTGGATAACCGCGCTTCCACATGGCGACCATCACGGCCAACCCGACCGGTACCACCGCCAGGCCGCCGCCAACCTTCATCATGGTAATAAACATTTCCATGTTGGCGCTGGTGTTGGTCTCGTAGCTGGAATAAATCAGCGGCGTGAGCAGAACTGGCGCGACGCCGAGAACAAACATGACCAGCACAACGCGCGGGGTCATGGTAATTTGCGCGCCATACTCGGCTGCCAGCCATAGCCAACCCACCATCATCAGCAGCGTATAAGAGAACTGCATGACGTGGCCGCCGCCCCAGAACAGCGCCTCGAAGTAAGGCAGCCCCTTTACAAAAAACGGAATGGTGGCGAAGGCCCAGGCAAAAGCGATCAGCGCCATGGCTGTCGCAAACGCGGCTGTAACCAGGCCGAAACACAGCACCCCGCCCTCTCTGCCCGGCCCAAACCCGGTTAGCGGTACAGTCAACAAGCCGCGCAGAGCCAGCAGCCCTACGCTGCAACCAAACAGGAACAAGCCAGTGAGGAACAGCTTGTTATCCAGCACCGGAATATAGTTGTTCATAATCGGTCCGCCAGCACCGATGAACGGAGAAAGCATCACGACCAGAATCCCCGCTACCGCAAGCAGCAGCGCAACCCAGCCAAGCGGCATCAGCTTTGGCGGAGATGCCGCGCTCCACAAGACGCCGGCAAACGCAAAAAACCACACCAGCACCGACAAATCCACATGCACCACCAGGGCGCTGCGGAAAAAATCCACCGTTGGAAAAAGATCGGAGACGTATGGTGTGCGCGCCAGCACGACAAACAACGCGAAGAGTCCGGCACCCACCAGTGCGGCAAAGCTCAACCACAACCAGCCGGCAGCCAGCTTCTGGTTTTCCGGATGGGGTGTCGGCAATGCGAAAGCGCCGCCAGCATTGGGCAGCCCGGAATAATCCTCTTTCATTTGAGCAGAATCTGGCATGGCATCCTAATTTTTAAACATAAAGCCGGGAGCGCCGGGAACGTCAGCCTTGAAATCAATCACCAGCACGCGACCGGTTGCCAGGGTGACGGTTTCTTCGCGCACAAAATCAAAATCGCCATCCACCTTGTCTTTCAGGCGCGCCACAAAATGGTGCGTGCCGGCCGGAACCGTCAAACGGCGATAGATTGATGCGGAACCGTCATGCGCCAAACCTGGCGGCGGTAAGACCACGTGGTACAACTGCCTGCCGTCCATTTCCAGTTCCACCACCACATTGGCGCGCTCGCGCGGGCAATCCTTGCGAATCCGCATATTGGGCTTGAGCTTGGCCAATTCCTCGTCGGTGCGGTCGCGGCACGTGCCCTTGCGTTGCGCCGCATGGCTGAAGCTCAACTTGACCAGCGCATGATCGGGCGGCAGATGCTTATATTCGGGCGAAGAGGAAAAATAACCCAGCACTACGGCGAACAGCGCGTAGGCTACCCCTTGCCCCAGATAATTCATCGGTTTCATGGATGCACCTCCGCAGCCGGTTGCGCCGCTTTAGGCGCGGACAGGGTAAAAGCGTCCGAAAAACACGCATCCTCCGGCAAACCTTGAGCAAGGAAGGTTGGGCGGGCTGCCTGAACCATGAGCATCGAGCCGCAAGCATAAACCTGATAGCCGCTCAAGTCGGGGTGATCCTGCAAAATAGCCTCATGCACCAAGCCGGTACGCCCCTGCCAACCGTCCTCCGGCCCAGCTTCCGACAGCACTGGAACAAATGTAAAGTTACCATGCTCCCGCTGCCAGCGCTCTGGCAATTCTGCCGCATACAAATCTGCCCGCTTCCTCACCCCCCAATACAGCAGCATACGGCGCTTGGATCTGATATAAAAAGCGTGCTCCAGCATGCTTTTTACCGGCGCAAAACCGGTGGCTCCTGCCACAAAGATTATCGGCTTCTCGCTTTCATCCCTCACATAGAAACTGCCCAGCGGGCCTTCAAAATTGAGCTCGTCGCCTTCCTTCAGTTGCGTAAATACATGCGTAGTGAACCTGCCGCCTGGAATATGGCGAATATGCAATTGGATTAACTCATTGTCGTGCGGGGCATTGGCAAACGAAAAACTTCTCCGTGCCCCATCTTCCAGCAGGATGTCAATGTATTGGCCGGCAAAGAATTGCAGCTCGCTGCCTTGTGGCAACTTCAGGTGCAGCACCATCACTTCTGCCGCAACGCGTTCCATTTTATGCACTTTGCCTTTCATCTTCCTGACCGGAACCTGCTTGAGCTTCTCGTCTTCGGAATACTCGATTTCCAGGTCGGATAACGGCACAGCGCAGCAGAACAGCGCCTTTCCCGCCTGCTTCTCCTGCTCACTCAACGCTCCATCCTGATAAACGCCGTAATCCACCGACCCGCTCAAAATGGTGCCCTTGCAGTTGCCGCAAGCACCATCCCGGCATGTGTGGGGTAAATGCACATCCTGGCGCAGCGCTGCTTCCAGTACGGTTTCGCCCGGTTTGGCCATAATGCTGCGCCTGACTGGTGCGGTGGTAATATTAAATCCGGCCTTGCCGCGCCTTGCGCGCGTCAGCAGCGGCAACAATAGCAACAGCACCATGACGCCCCCGGCAAAGGCCCACAGCTGCCCGTGCGGCCACGTGTATATCAGCGGGTAGGCCGCCATATAAAACCAGTCAAGCTGGATTTCTGTAGCTACCGCAGCCAGGTCGCCCTCCCCTTGGCTCAACGCCGGCTTAACCAGTGACAATACCAGCAAAGCAAGACCGAACCCATAAGCAAGCGGCGTTGATGGAAAGGTTTTGGCGCCACTTACTCGCTGGGTATGAACCATAATAAAAACCAGCATCGCCAGAGGGATGCCGATATGCGCGAAAGCCAGCATCGAAAAGAAACGGTCGTTGACGCTTTCCGGGGTCAGGAAATTCCTCACCAGCGGTGAAGCAAAAATCGGCAGCCAGTCAAGAAACTCGGAACTGGCCACGGCCACGAACTGCGCCAGACGGTCCCAAACCAACCAATAGCCGTTGATTCCGGAAACAAACAGCAACACCAATAGCACGATACCGGTAAGCCAGGAAAAGGCCCGGAATCCGCTCATGCGGTCCATGGCAAAATTGCGCGCCATATGCACCAGAACCAGAATGACCATGGCGTCCGATGCGTATCGGTGCAAGCTGCGCATAATGCCGCCCAGATACCATTGCTCGTGAGTGAGGCTCTCGATCGACGTATACGCCTCATGTATTCCTGTGCGATAGAAAGCGTAAATATAAAACCCGCTTATCAGCACGATCCAGAACATGTAAAACGTAATGGCACCCAGCTGGTACATCGGGTTCAACTCGGCCCCAAACGCGGCATTGAACCCTTTCTCCACCTTCATAAACAGGCTACGCACAATACGTTGTAACAACTTGACCACGGCTACCCCGCCTAGCTCAATTAAATTGCCTACGCCGCAATTTTTTAGCGGCCCATAAATAACTGCATCTTATATGCATATTATGTCAGTTCGGCAATTTATCGGCAATTCCTTTTCACGCCCGTCAGGTATCAATCCCGCCCGCAACATCTGCCAGCCAGCAAGCGGCACTTGCTTCAGCGGTGCATTTCATAACTACCGGCCTTAAACAATCCACCTGCCCAGTGCTTATGTGCGACGATGCTACGGCATTGTGAGCCAGGTCAAAATGCGGGTTCACTAAACGATAAACGTGTAACCCCACTTCTTGACTTTGATTTAACTTGAGGTCGCGCCTTCGCCAAAATCTGCTTTGCTCGCTTTGCCGGTTGCTGACTTGCTTGATCGCCTCTCGCCATGTCTTGCAACACTCTGCCAGCTGTCGCTAGTTTGAATCGGTCGGATGTTTCGGCGCTTTGCGCCATGCTCGAACGAGCCAGACAACAAAGAAGTAAATCAATACCAGGCTTATGAACATTCCTACAAAGAACGAATAGTCGGTCACATAGGTTTTGGTTTTAGGATCGTAAACCGTGCAAAACAAGCGGATCCGGTTGCGCACCCCCTCCCAGCCCGGATACTGCGTTTCCACGTTTCCCACCATTTTTTTCAGTGGTTCGCCCAGCGTAGGGAGCTCAAAACTGTCCCCGTATACCTGGCGATATATCTTGCCATCCTGGTCTATCAGGGTAAGGAGGGAAATATGATTAAAACCAGCGACAGAATACTCGTAGCTAAACCCGAGATTACGGGTAAGTTGCTGCATCGTTGCGGGGTCCGCGCTGGCAAATTCCCAGTTCGGCAAACTGATGTGCTGCCGCCTGGCAAAATCGCGCATCATCATCGGAGAATCAAAAGGCGCGTTGAACCCCAAAGTAAGCACGGCAAAACTTTCCGCGCCGAGCGCGGCCTGCATGTATTTCACCGCTTTAGCCAGGTATTGGGTAGTGGCGGGGCAAATTTCTGAGCAACTGGTGTAGATAAAGCTGACCAGCAGGGGCTTGCCGCGGTAGTCGGAAATCTTGAAAGGCTTGCCGTTACGGTCGAGCAAGGTATAGTCGCCCACCTGCAGGCCAACCACACTCTCGCTGAATTTCAGCGCGGCTTCATTGCTGAAATTGGCAGTGGGTGCTGCTTGGCCGCTTTCTTCAAGGGCAAACGCAGCCCCAAAACCAAACAGCAGGCCAAGAAGCAGCAGTAGGCGCATCAAGAAGCTTATAAGGTTGCATCCAGCATGGCGCAAACCAGCAGCAGGGTCAGTTGCATGAGCGAGGCATGGAAACATGACATAGCCGTTGCGCGACTGGGGGTACGTGCCAGTTTCAAGCTTTTCAATAAAAAGTAGGCTCCACCTACAGCCGCACCGACAAAATAGACCCAGCCCATGCCAAAGAATACCGGCGTCAGGGAGGTCGCTACCAGCAAAATAGTGCTGCCGAAAATCACGCGCGCAGCGCGCTCATCCCCCACCACCACTGGCAACATGGGGATTTTGGCGGCATCGTAATCCTTGTGGTAGGCAATCGCCAGGCTCCAGAAATGCGGTGGCGTCCACAAAAACAGGATAGTCGCCAGAACCAGCGCCTGCGAGCCCAGATCAGGATTGACTGCCGCAGCCCCGGCCAGCACTGCAAAGCTACCCGCCAATCCACCAATCACGATGTTCATCCATGTGCGACGTTTCAACCACACCGTATAAACCACAGCGTAGAAAAACGCGCCCAGAAACACAAATAGCGCAGAGGTCGCGTTGAGCGCAACAGCCGCTGCCGTCACAGATCCGACCAACATGGTCAGAATCACGCACAGCCAGAACGGCCCGTGCTTAAGTGTGCCGGTAACAAAGGGGCGTTTGCGGGTGCGCGCCATGCGCACATCAATGTCACGCTCCACATACTGGTTAAATGCGCCCGCGCTGGCCGATGATATCAATACCGCAAAGCCCAGCAACACAATTTTCCAGCCGTCCAGCGTGCCCGGCGTTACCGCCACACCAGCCAAAGCGGTAAAGCTGATGACAATACCGATTCTCAATTTGAACAAGTCGGTAACGTGTTTGATAGCTGCTCCCATATTACGAACCCCAAGTGGTTGGGCGTGATATGCACCACGCCTTTGCCGTTAACTCCAGAACAGCGGGGAGGTGTTAAGCCTCCCCGCGTGTTTGGTACCTCTCAGGTCAACTCGCCATCAGGTCAACGGCCACAAAGTAGCCAGATACTTGAAGTTGACGAAGTAGTACAACACCAGGCAAACGAACAGAGTCAGGGCCAAGACAAACGTGCCGGGAGCCTCGAGGCCGCCCATGCCGATTTTCTTGTGCCCGCCCGCGTCAGCAGGAGGCGCCACGATGCACTTGGCATTTGCCGGAACCGGTTCGCCCATCAGGATGGAGCCCACCACGACCAGAATGAAGATCGCCCCGCCGACCACCGACAATACACCGCCGATTTCGCCGACAGCCATCAACAACTGGTTCATGCCGCCGTAGTCATATGACAAAGCCTGACCGGCAAAGGTCATATCCTGGTGGCGGCGCGGCACGCCCAGCGTACCGGCACCCATCAGGGCGACCGCAAATACCGCCATGCCGCCGCCAAACAGCCAAGGCTGGATTGCCGCCAGCGGCTTCATGATGAGCTGGCGCTGGAACAGCACCGGGATCAGGTAGTAAGTCAAGCCCATGAACGCCAGGGTCGTACCACCAGCCACCGTTGCGTGAAAATGCCCAGGCACATAGATGGTGTTGTGGATGATCATATTGATCTGTTCCACGCTCATCACCACGCCGCTGATCCCACCGATGAAGCCGAAAATGATGATGGACAGGATCGTGGAGGAGAACACCGGATTGCCCCACGGGCATTTACGCAACCATTCGAACAAGCCGTTGTTCAGGCCGCCCCTGCGTTGCGCCACCTCGATCGAGCCGGGAACGGTCAGGCCGTGGATCAGGCTGGCCAGAACCGCCAGGTACATCATGTAGCTGGTATTGACAATCTTCCACGATGCGCTCAAACCGGGGTCGGACAGCAGGTGGTGAGTCGAACCCAGTTGCAGGAACAGGATATACAGCAGGAAGGCCGTGCGGCTGACCTTTTCCGACATCGGCTTGGCGCCGAAGGCAAGGCCGGCAACGGTATACCAGATCGTGATATGAGCCACCACGTTGATTTGTTGCGAAGAGTGGCCGAACCCCCAGAAGATCACCCGATACATCATCGGATCCACGCTCTTGATCAGGCCAAGCGACCACAAAAACGCCGGAATCAGAATAACGGCACCCGTAGCAAGCGTAAACACCGCAATGACCACCGCGACCATACAGCCATACACAGTCAGGGGCAGGGAGCCTTCATATGTCTTTTCTTCCTTGGCGATCACCAGCGTGCCCCAGAATACGAAGCAGCCGATCAGCGCGCCCACCGCAAACAGGATGATGCCCAGATAAAAATGCGGTGCTGCGGCCAGGGGAACGTAGGCCGAAAACATCACGCTGGACTCACCCTGCAGCACGGCAACGGTAGTAATGGCAGTGCCGACAGTCATCAGCACAACCTGCGCCCACGCCCATTTTGGAGTTGCCAGCCGACAGTTGAGCAGCGATGTGGCACAGAAATAGATAACCGCCATTTCAAAAAAGACGATCCAAACCACCAGCGCCACCAAGCCGTGAGCGGTCAGCGCCATGTAGAACAGATCAGCCGGGAGCAGATGCACTGCCGGCCAGCGGGTCAAAGCGACCAGCAAGCCTGCAAGTCCTCCCACCAGCAGGAATACAACCGCGAGCACCGCATTGGTTTTCACCAATGCCTGCGCCGCGAGGTCAATGCGCAGACCGGTCAGCGGGTCCGTGCGGAACGGGGATTGAGCGGTTGTTATGGCCATTGTTCTACTCCTTTACGTAAATTCTGCCGAGCATGGTATGGTGGCCGAGACCGCAATAATCATTGCACACGATCCCGTAGGTGCCGGCCTTGTTGGGGGTCACCGTAATCACCTGCTCGTATCCGGGGTAAGCCTGGAAGTTAATATTTTCCGGTTGCAGCGAGAAACCGTGAACATAATCCAGCGACGAAATATGAAGGCGGTAGCTCTTGCCTTTCTGGAGCTCCAGTACCGGGCGCCACTGAAATATACTGCCTGCGATATACACGTCACTACCTGGGGGCGGAGCAACCACCGGCAGGCTGGGATCGCTCGCATCCTGACGCACGGTGTATTGTTTCGTAAAATCCTCGGTCTTTTTCGCGTAGACATCCGGAAAAGTTTTATATGCTTCGGTGTTCATGTTCTGATTGCCAATCCAGTGCCACGCAATCATCCATCCAAACATGAAAAGACACCACGAACCCGCAATGACGATCCACAAAATTTCCGTTCTTTCAATCGGCTCTCTTGCCCAGTTCTTGTCTGGCACCGTGAATGAATATCCCATTGAAACCCCCTCTAAAAATTAAATTGTCCCGGACGCCGGAATTACCTTGCTAGCGGAATAGAAGCAACCTCCATGACTCCCCACAGCGTATAAAACACCGTCGGCACCACCAACCCCAACATCATGATGAAATTGATGTCATCAAGGACGCGCTGCAATACAGTTTGTTGCTCAATTGGCTCATTCGACATAATTACCTCCCAAGTACGATAACGAAAGAACAGCTAAACCCAGAAACCTGAATTCAGAAACCCAAATCACGAAACTACCTTGACTATACCCCAAACCACATAAAATGCAGTGAGAGCCATTACACCCGCGAGAATCATGCGGGGCCTGGACATCTGCATCTTTTGACTACCGGTTGATATAACCACCCCTTCCTGCCGCTTCAAGGCTTCCATACCGGATCTCCAAATATTCACACACCCAACTTAATCAACCAAATAAGTATTTAAAAAACACCTATTCACCATGCCAAGCGATTTTCGTTTCCCAGACTCGAAACTTCTTTGATGTATATCAACCTTCGTTAAAATGAGCCCCGATAGAAAAAACCATGCGAAGCAAGTGGTGAAGCCGTTTTGCTGGCTCATTGAGGCTTTGCGGCAACCCACATTTCTTGGGTACACTAACGGGTATGGCAAACACCACACCTGATTATGAAGCTCGCCGTACCCGCTTCCCCCACCCGTGCGTGATTGCTGCCGCCGCGCCAACCGCACGCGCAACATGTGGCGCTGCGGATTGTCTGCCTCACGTTAACCTCCTCAAGAGAGCGAGCGCCAACCCGATGCCTTACTATGACAAAAAGCCCCCCCAACGACAACTGATCACCTGGCTTGCCCAGCAATTCAGCGCCTGCCTGTTCTTATGTTTCTGCTCCGTACAGGTAGCACCCCACGCTGTTGCATCTTCGCAACCGTCAGGCAAGTGGCAATCGGCCCCCGCTTCTTCCGGTGACACATCCCTGTCCTTGACGCTCAAGGCGGAAAAAGAAGTAAAGGGCTGGATGAAGTCGGCCACCCCTACGCTAACCGTTCAGTGCAGCAAAAAGAAACCAGCTATTTACGTCGAAACCTGGCTACCGCTGGAAATCACCCAGGTTGACAAGCAGATTGTGCGCGTCCAGTTCGATAACGGCAAACCCACCCCGCAACGCTGGCAGGAAATCACCAATGCAGCGATGGGGGCATCGGCACAGGACTCGCTGATGCTGCTCAAGCAGTTTACCCGATCAAAGAAATTCGTGTTCGAATTCACCCCGTTCAACAGCCCGCCCGCACAGGCCGAATTTGATCTTGCCGGGTTGGATGCTTACCTGCCACAACTCGCCCGCATGTGCTGGGAATAATCTGCAGCGTTCCGCCAGACGGGTCACACTGACTCCGCCCCCCCGCATCTGGCACCCCGCCCAGACGCCTTTCGGCAACTTTTCCCCAAAGCCGCCTCTTCCGGGAGCGGCGCGTATATATTTGATTGCCGCCGCTACGCCCGCCATAAAGGCAACCCGGAAGGGTGCGAACTGGCGTATATTCGCCGGTTCCCCCGCACATCAGCACGGCTCTTGATGGAACAGATAAAAATTCGCGGTGCGCGCACGCACAACCTGAAGAATATCAACCTGGATCTGCCGCGCAACCGGCTTGTGGTCATCACCGGCTTGTCCGGCTCCGGCAAGTCGTCGCTCGCCTTCGACACCTTGTACGCCGAGGGGCAGCGGCGCTATGTGGAATCGCTTTCCGCCTACGCCCGCCAGTTCTTGCAATTGATGGAAAAACCCGACGTAGATTTGATCGAGGGTTTGTCGCCAGCCATCGCCATCGAACAGAAAGCGGCCTCGCACAATCCGCGCTCCACCGTCGGCACCGTCACAGAAATCCACGATTACCTGCGCCTGCTGTTCGCACGCGCAGGCACCCCCTATTGCCCGCAGCACGATCTGGTCTTACAGGCCCAAAGTGTGGGGCAGATGGTGGATCACGTCCTGCAACTGCCGGAAGGCACGCGCGTGATGATACTTTCGCCCTTGGTCGTGGAGCGCAAGGGCGAGCAGATCGAGCTCTTCGACGAACTGCGCGCGCAGGGTTTCGTGCGCCTGCGGGTGAACGGAGCGGTGGCTGAAATGGACAAGCTGCCCAAGCTCAACAAGAACCAGAAGCACACGGTTGAAATCGTGGTTGACCGGCTCAAGGTCGGCCCAGAAAGCAAGCAGCGCCTAGCGGAATCGTTCGAAACCGCGTTGCGCCACGCTGACGGACGCGCGCTGGCGGTGGAAACGGACTCCGGCAAGGAGCATCTGTTCTCCGCCAAGTTTGCCTGCCCGATCTGCGACTACTCGCTGCCGGAGCTGGAGCCGCGCCTGTTTTCATTCAACAACCCGATGGGCGCCTGCCCCAAGTGCGACGGATTGGGCAACATCAGCTTCTTCGATCCAAAACGCATCGTCGCCTTCCCGCAGTTAAGCTTGAGCGGGGGCGCGATCAAGGGATGGGACCGGCGCAACCAGTTTTACTACCAGATGCTGGACAGCCTGGCCAACCATTATGACTTTGACCTGGAGCGCCCCTTCGAGAGCCTGACGGAGAAGATTCAGCAGGTTGTCCTATACGGCAGCGGCAGGGAAGCGATCGCCTTTCGTTACCTCAACGAGCGCGGCAAACCCGCGCTGCGCGAACATCCCTTCGAGGGCATCGTCCACAATCTGGAGCGGCGCTACCAGGAATCCACCTCACCCACCGTGCGCGAAGAGCTGGCCAAATACCTCAACACCTGTCTCTGCCCGGAATGCAAGGGAACGCGACTGCGCTTGGAAGCGCGTCATGTACGCGTCGCGGGGCACACCCTGCACCAACTCAGCACGCTGCCGCTGAAGCAGGCGCTGGCTTTTTTCCAGCAAGCGAAACTGGATGGGCACAAGCAGGCCATCGCGGAAAGGATCATGCAGGAAATCATCAGCCGCCTCATGTTCCTCAATAACGTCGGTCTGGACTACCTGTCGCTGGAACGCTCGGCGGAAACTCTGTCCGGCGGCGAATCGCAGCGCATCCGCCTGGCCTCGCAGATCGGCTCCGGTTTGACCGGCGTGATGTACGTGCTGGATGAGCCCTCCATCGGCCTACACCAGCGCGACAACGACCGACTGCTCGCCACCCTGAAGCGCCTGCGCGACATGGGCAACAGCCTGATCGTGGTGGAACACGACGAAGAAGCCATCCGCTCCAGCGACTACGTGGTGGATATGGGGCCGGGCGCGGGCGAACACGGCGGTTGCGTGATCGCGCAGGGCTCGCCCGAAGAAATCTGCGCCAACAGGCAATCGCTCACTGGCGACTACCTGTCCGGTCGCCGCAGCATCGCCGCGCCGGAAAAAACCCGCGCACCCGACTCGGAGCGCGCGCTGCAAATCAGGGGAGCCTGCGGCAACAACCTGAAAGATGTGACGCTGGATCTGCCGGTCGGCTTGCTGGTATGCGTCACCGGCGTGTCCGGCTCGGGCAAGTCTACCCTCATCAACGACACGCTGTACCATGCCGTGGCCCAGCACCTGTATGGCAGCGCTGCCGAGCCCGCGCCGTTCGCGGAAATCAGCGGCCTGGAATTCTTCGACAAAGCGATCGCCGTGGACCAGTCGCCCATCGGGCGCACGCCACGCTCCAACCCCGCCACCTATACCGGCCTGTTCACGCCCATCCGCGATCTGTTTTCCGGCGTGCCACAAGCGCGCGAGCGCGGCTACGGGCCGGGACGCTTCTCGTTCAACGTCAAGGGCGGGCGCTGCGAAGCGTGCCAGGGCGATGGCGTCATCAAAGTCGAGATGCACTTCCTGCCGGACGTGTACGTGCAGTGCGACGTGTGCCACGGCAAGCGCTACAACCGCGAAACACTGGAGGTGCAGTACAAAAGCAAAAACATCTACCAGGTGCTGCAAATGACGGTGGAGCAGGCGCACGAATTTTTTGCGCCGGTGCCGACCATAGCGCGCAAGCTGCAAACCCTGCTCGATGTGGGTTTGGGTTACATCACGCTGGGGCAAAGCGCCACCACGCTTTCCGGCGGCGAAGCGCAGCGCGTGAAGCTCTCTCTCGAATTATCCAAACGGGACACCGGGCGCACGCTCTACATTCTGGACGAACCCACCACCGGGCTGCATTTCCACGACATCGCACTGCTGCTGAAAGTTATCCATCAATTGCGCGACCATGGCAACACCGTCGTGGTGATCGAGCACAACCTCGACGTCATCAAAACCGCCGACTGGATTATTGATCTCGGCCCGGAGGGCGGCGAGGGCGGCGGGCGCATCATCGCGCAAGGCTCGCCGAGGGAAATCGCGGACAATCCGGCCAGCGTGACCGGAGAATACTTAAAGCAGGTGTTGAGCCAGAGGTGCCAATGAGGAGCAGGGGGGCAGAACTGGCCGCCGACGGGCACAAAATCGGCTCGCACAGCATGACGCACTGCCTGATGCAGGAATGCTACGACAGCACACTCGCCTACGAAGTTGGAGAGTCCCGCCGTATACTGCAAACACGGCTCGGCCTGCCCATCGAGTCGTTTTGCTACCCGAACGGCAACACCGACGCGCGTACCGCACGCGCGGTCGCCCGGGCTGGCTACCGGCGTGCAGTGACGACCCAGTGGGGCAGCAACGGGCACGATACGGACAGCTTCCGGCTGCGCCGCTGCGACATGGTCGCCGAACACGTGCGCGGTGTGGGCAGAAAACTCGCACCCGCCACCCTCGCGTTCAGGATGAGCGGGCTTTATCCCAGTTTGGGATAGGAGTTTGCCGATGCCAAGCCAGCCCAAGCTGCCCATACGTGAAACATGCAGCCTCGTTCGCCAAGCCGGGCATCATGCTGCAATTCTGTCTGCGGGGCTTTCCCCAGCCAAGCAGCGCGGTGCAGCATTGATGGTCATGCTGATTGTACTCGTGATCGGGATTGCTGCCGCCCTGGTCGGCTCGTTGAGCGCAACCCGATTGAAAAGCGTGCGCCAGGAAACAACCGCTGCTGCGCTGGCGCAAGCTAAAGAGGCGCTCATCGGCTACGCGGTAAAAGACGACAACCGCCCCGGCGAATTGCCCTGCCCGGATATTGACAACGATGGTCAATTGACAATGAATGTTGATTTCTCTGGCAACCAGTGCGTCAGCCTGCTTGGCCGCCTGCCATGGAAAACGCTGGGGCTGCCTGATTTGCGCGATGCTGCCGGAGAACGTTTGTGGTATGCGGTTTCCGATCCGTTCCACGCTGGTGCCTCTCCACAGCTTAACAGCGATACCACTGGCACCATCACCATACGCACATCTGATGGCAGCTTGCTAAATGACGGTAGCGGAACAAGCGGAGCAGTGGCCGTGATCGTCGCTGCGGGAGAAGCGCTGCAACGACAAGGCGGTGCTTCACAAACAAGGGGCTGCACCGTTGGGGTGGATTGCGATGACGCTGGCAAGTGCATCTCTGCATCACCCACCACCGTACCCAAATGCAACCCTGCGAACTATCTGGACATCGCAACTGTCGGTGGCAACACCGAAGACAATGCCAACTTCACTGGCGGTTCTTCCAACGATGGCTTCATTCATGGGGAAGTTAAAATTTATAACCCTGAAAGCGGAACCCATGATCTGATTCTCAACGACCAGTTAATGCCGATCACGCGCGACGCACTATTTCCTACAGTGGAAAAAATCGTCGGCAAACGTGTAAGGGACTTACTCAACGCCAGCCATACAGTCCTAGGGAGATTCCCGTTCGCGGCTCCATTCACCAACCCATCAACGTCCACTTTCATTGCTACAATCGGAACTTACAATGGGCTTCTTCCTGGAGCCACCGCCACTTGGGCTGCCACACCGACTTACTCGCTGAATGGTGGCAGTGCTGACGTATTTTGTGAGCGCCGCACCGGCAACAACTCTTTAGCGAACGCACGGGCACGCTGTTCTGTTTCCAATATTATTGGCACCCCAATCATAACCATGACAGGTATCCTCAACTATCTTGGCCTGTGGAGCGAATATGACCTTGCCAGCGTTAATGAAGTCAGGGTAAGGATCAGTGGCAACAATTATGCCGCTTCCTCCGTAGCCGGGATGAATGCTGCTGTCAGCTACTCAGTCAACGCTGATCGTAGCGTAACGGTCACCTTCACAGGCCTTTTGGTTCCAGGCGTGGAGCGCATCGAGATGCGCGACATGGTGCTGGACAGCAGGTACGATTGGATCACACAGAACCAGTGGAATCGTGTCATGTATTACGCCGTTTCTCTCGATCACGCGCCAGATGGCGGCAACGCCTGCACACCCTTGCCGGGAGCACCTTCCTGCCTGACAGTCAGCGGCGGCAATGGCGGAAATGACAAGCGTGCGGTAATCGTGATGACTGGTGGCGCTCTTCCCAACCAGAGCCGCCCTTCGAGCGGAAATGCGGACTATCTGGAGGATGGGAACGCGGTACCAGACTTCATTTATGAAAACAAAGCCCGTACCAGCAGTTTCAACGACCAAGTAATTGTAGTCGCGCCATGAACGGATATCGAACCATGAAAATCGTAGCGCATAAAATGCCCGCCGGTTTCAGTTTAGTGGAAATGGCGATCGTGTTGATGATCGTCGGGCTGCTGCTGGGCGGGCTGATCCCCACTCTGTCCGCGCAGATGGAATCGCAGCGCATCAACGAAACCCGCAAACAACTGGATGAAATCAAGGAGGCGCTGATCGGTTTTGCGATTGCCAACGGCAGGTTCCCCTGCCCCGCTACGACTGCCAGCAACGGTGATGAGAGCTTCGCATCCGGCGGCAGCGCGACCGACGGAAACTGCTCGAATTATTATAACGGTTACGTGCCCGCTGCCAAGCTCGGCATCGCTTCGGTGGACAGCAACACCAAACTGGTCTTGGACGCATGGAACAACCCGATCCGCTATGCTGTAGCCGACAACACAGTGAGCGGAGTCCCCCACACGTTTACCAGAACCAACGGGATGCAAAGTGCGACTATGGACAATATTGCCAACGCGGACTTGCTCTATATCTGCGCGAGCGCAACAGGTATTGGTTCGGATTGCGGCACTGCTACTAACAAGCTAACCGACAAAACGCCAGCTCTCATTTACTCGACCGGAAAGAACGGGGGGTATAGCGGAAGCGGTCTCGATGAAACAGCCAACCCAAATCCGAACAGCACGAATAATGACCGTGTATTTGTCAGCCACACACCCACTCCCAGAACAGACCCGAACGGCGAGTTTGACGACCTCGTCATCTGGATCTCCCCCAACACTCTGTTCAACCGCATGGTGGCGGCGGGAAAACTTCCTTAACCGTTTGCTGAAGTGGTGTGGATAGTGGTGCCAGCTCGATCAAAACTTGAGATTATTTCTTCCCGGCACATAAGCTCTCGCACGGCGTCCCGTCGCCATCTTGATCCAGCGTCTTTATTTTGCAGTGCATCAGATGGAAGCGCGCCTCGTCGCAGGAAACCATTTGCGAGCAGTGGCGCTTGCTGCCGCAGGCATAGCCACGCACCACAGGGGTACGCTGCGGGGGCTGCGCGACCGCGTGCAGCTTGCGCCACTGTTGCGGCGGCATCGGGTCGGGCTGCGCCCATAGCCCGCGCCGCGCCTGCCGGGCCTCATCCTGCAACGCGAGGTATTGCCGGTTGTTGCGGAAGCGCGAATATTCCCACGCCATGCCGCGCCGTACCTGCTCTTCGTTGATGCTGCGCCCATCCGCCACCAGATGCGCCACCAGCCTGCCGTAATCATCCGTGGCCTGGACGCTCACGCGCACCTGCTGTTTCAGCGCCAGCTCGGACAACGATCGCTTGGAATCCATGCCGTAAGCCTGCTCTTTTTCCGGCGCATCAATGCCTGCCAGGCGCACTTTCACCGGCTGGCGGTTGCGTGTGCCCCGTTGCACCAGCACTGTATCGCCATCCAGCACCGCGATTACCCTGGCGGAAAAAATTCTGGCAGGAATGCCGCCGCAAGGCGGCAACTCGCAAAATTCTTCGGCTTGCGCCGGATAGAACAGGCAGGCCAGCAGCGGAAAGAATATCCATGCGCGCATCGCTTGACCCTATACCAGGAAACTCTTGACCAGCGCCAGGCACAGCAGCGTGTAACCGGCCGCCAGAATGTCATCGAACATGACGCCGAGGCCGCCGTGCCAGGTGCGGTCAAAGTGGCGGATGGGCGGGGGTTTGGTGATGTCGAACAGGCGGAACAACGAGAAGGCGAGCAGCGACCAGAAGAAGCCTTCCGGGGTGAAGAACAGCACCAGCAGGAAAGCCACGATCTCGTCCCACACGATGCCGCCGTAATCCGCCACGCCCAGCGCGCGCCCGGTCCTGTCGCACACCCACACGCCCACGGCAAACGCCCACACCAGCACCAGGATGAACAGGGCGTCGGTCAAGCGCGGCGCGAGATACCAGTAGAGCGGAAAGGCAACCAGCGTGCCGACCGTGCCGGGCGAGCCGGGAAACAGGCCGCTGCCGAAGCCGAAGGAAATAAAGTGCGCGGGGTGGCTCAAGATGAAGCCCCACGAGGGCTGTATGCGCAGACCATAGTGATTCTCGCGCAGCGGCTTACCGTACCCCTCTCCCTCCGGGAGAGGGGGAACGGGGGTGAGGGAACGATCATGGCGCGGAGAGTTCATGGTTTGGGGTGGCTTGCGCCATGATCGTCAGCGGAAGTGGTCATAGCCGGTTTTTTCCAGGTGGATCGTGCCGCCGTCCGGGCCGCACACGATGCAGCCGCCGCCCGCCACGACAGACCCGATGCGCGCCAGCGGCAGGTTAAGCCGCGCGGAAATACTTTCCACTGCGGCGCGGCGTGCCACCGGCGCGGTGAAGCACAGCTCGTAATCGTCGCCCCCGGCGAGGGCGCAGCGTCGAGCTATTTCCCCTCCTCCGCCAACCGAGAGTGAGCGCGCTGCGGGCGAAACCGGCAAGGCATCGAGGGCTATTTCCGCCCCGATGCCGGAGTTTTCCAGAATGTGCCCGAGGTCGGCCAGCAGGCCATCTGAAATGTCTATCGCGCTGTGCGCCACCCCGCGCAGCGCCAGCCCCAGCGCCACGCGCGGCACCGGCTGGTACAGCGCTGCGGCGCAGGCGGCGAAGTCGGCTGGAGAAAGCCGCACGGTTCCCTGCTGGTGCGCCAGCGCCAGCGCCGCCGCCCCCAGCGTGCCGGACAACCAGATATCGTCACCGATCTTTGCGCCATCGCGCCGCAGCGCAGCGCCTTGCGGCACTTCGCCCATGATAGTCACACACAGGTTGAGCGGCCCGCGCGTGGTGTCGCCACCGACCAGCTCCACGCCGTGCTGTTCGGCCAGCGCGAAAAAACCGGCGCTGAAGCGCTCCAGCCAGCTTTCGCAGGCATCAGGCAGCGACAGGGAAAGCAGCGCCCAGCGCGGCTGTGCGCCCATCGCCGCCATATCGGACAGATTCACCGCCAACGTCTTGTGGCCGAGCAGGAAAGGGTCGGCATCGGCAAAAAAATGGGTGCCGGAAACCAGCATGTCGGTGGATACCGCCAGCTCCATCCCACTGCCGATGCGCAGCAATGCGGCATCATCGCCCACCCCCAGCACCGCGCTCGGCGCGCAGCGCGTGAAATGGCGCTTGATCAAGTCAAACTCTGAAGTGCCGCGCTTCATTTGTGGATGAAATCCGGAGGGGTTCATCCCTTGGGCGGAAACCCAATTCGCCGCAGCAGGTTGCGCGCAAACAGCCTGATAGCGAACGGGATGCCGATGATGAAATAACGTTTGAACAGGCGCCTGGGTTCCTGCAGGACGCGGAAAAACCACTCGAGGCCAACTTTTCTCATCCAGACCGGCGCGCGTTTGACATCCCCTGCCACAAAACTGAAGCTCACGCCTATCCCCAGCCACCATGAGCGCGGCAGCAACTCGCGCAGCGCGGCGATCAGTTGTTCCTGCTTGGGCGACCCCAGCCCAACAAATACGATGTCCGGGCGGGTCGTTTCCATTAACCGGCGTATCTTGGCCATTTCTTCCGCATCGCGCTCGAAGCCGAACGGCGGCGCATAGCAGCCTGCCACGCGCAATACGGGAAATCTTTCCAGCAGAATTTTGGCGGCCACATCCGCGATGCCCGGCGTGCCGCCCAAAAGATAAACCGATTTGCCGCAACGCGCGGCTTCGGCCACAAGTTCGACAAACACATCCGAACCGGCAACCCGCTCGGGGAGGGGCGTGCCCAGCAGATAGCTCAACCAGACAATCGGCATTCCATCTGCCGTATAAAGCGTGGTTTCCGAATTGACGAGTGCGCGGAAAGAGCGATCCAGCATCATGCGCCGCAAAATATCAAGATTGGGCGTCACCACCCATCCGCCGCACCCTTCCGAATGCCTGCTGATAATCAAACTGACGACTTCGTGCAACCGCAGCGCCACAAACGGCACCTCTTCGATCCGCACGAAATCCGGGGCGGGCCGCAGCGCATTCACGGTTGCGTAGTCCGGGCTGCGGCCAGAATTTTTTCGTCTAGCTCCGCCGTGGCCTTTTTCTTGCCTACCAGCAGGCAACGTTTCTGATAAGCCCGCAGAAACCGCACGAATTCCGCGTTCTGGTATCTGGGCAGATGCTTTGCCCAACTTTTTATGTACCCCCACAGCATCGCCATTCCCCCGACGATGAGCGGCGGGCGGGTCATGCGGAACACCGCGCTGGCGGCCATATAGGGGAACCAGGTGCCCATGAAATACTGGCCGAAGCCGTGGCGCTGCCGCCCGGTGAGGATACCCTTGTGGCTCGACCCCATGGCGCGCAAATGCAGGAAACGCAGCTCCGGCTCGTCCCAACTGCGGGCGACCCAGCCCTTCATCCGGCAGGTGTGGCAATCAATCCCGTCCCACATCACTTCGCGCACGAAGCCGCCGATTTCCTCGAAGCACCGGGTGCGATAAAACTTGGTCATGCCCACCGACATCTCGTCTCCGCACATCTCGCTGATCAGCTCGCCGGTGACCGGATGCGGGAAATACGGCTTTCCGCTGCACGTGCCGAGGCGCGGCTGCTGCTCCATCCGCTCCATCAGGATTTCAAAATAGCGGGGGGGCATTTCCAGATCGAGGTCGAACTTGCAAAGGTAATCAAAATCCGCAGCCTTGACGGCGGCGTACCCCTCATAAAACGCCTCGATCACGCCGGGGCCGACCGCGCGCCGACCCCGGTTGCTGCGAGTCAAGATTTCGATCCAGCCGTGCCGTTTGGCGTATTCCGCCAGAATTTGCGGCGTCTCGTCGGTCGAGCCGTCGTCCACGATGATCCACTTCGCCGGGCGCACCGACTGCGCGATCACGGAGTCCAGCGTCCGCCGCATGTAGTCGGACTCATCGCGACAAGGGGAAATCAACACATAGCGTCTGGCGTTACTCATGGGGGAAAAATAGGCTGGATCTGGCGATGCGCAATCCGGCCATCGCCACATTGCCGCACCAAAGAAGGTCTGTAAATATTATTGGGGTAGAGGCTTCAACGCCCCTGCTCCCAAAACTACCCGACAAGCCGGTATGTGTCAACAACACCAACAAGGCCCTGTTATTCTAATTCGCTTTCATAATGAGACTAATAGCGCTATCATCCACGATAGGATTCCACACA
>CXWL01000961.1_pt1 | contig 48206 bp, 51 predicted proteins | sample 590931 | NCBI WGS metagenome assembly CXWL01 (sample SAMEA3498368, study PRJEB10139) | groundwater metagenome | biome: water well; material: biofilm material | place: Germany | collected 2015-04-27 | reverse complement strand
GTCAAGTCTGACCTGTCGGGGAGTGACGATGTCGAGGCGGAGGAAAGCTGGCTTGCCGACTCCGAGCTAAGATTTGCGGCCGGGCTTGCCGAAAAGATCCGGGCATGGACGACGGGGCCAGACCGGCTGCGCTTGCGGAACGAAGCGCGCGATGCTGAGCCCGGGGATGTGTTGGTCCTCGTCCGCAAGCGCGGAGATCTCGCCCGGACGATCGTTTCGCGGCTTTATGAAGCGGGCGTCCCCGTGGCAGGTGTTGATCGGTTGACGCTCAATGCGCCGATTGCCGTACAGGATCTCTTGTCCTGCATCCGCTTTGTCCTCCAGCCTGATGATGACCTGAACCTGGCATCGCTGCTCGTCTCGCCGCTCCTGGGCTGGTCGCAATGTACACTTTATGAGCGCGGCAAGCAGCGCACCGGGGAGTCGCTCTGGCAGCATCTTGGCGACGACAAGCCGCAGGCGCTTCTCGACCTGCTTGGCGCTGCCGATTTTTCGACCCCGCATCGCTTTCTCGAAACGATCCTTTCGGGCGCGATGGAAGGGCGGCACAAGCTGATCGCGCGATTGGGCGAGGAAGCACGCGACCCGATCGAGGAACTGGTCAACCAAGCGCTGGCGTTCGAGCGCGAGGCAACGCCTTCGCTCGGGTTGTTCATAGACTGGTTCGATCGCGGCGCCGTGGAGGTCAAGCGCGACTCTGCCCAGTCGGGCGGCGCGGTGCGCGTGATGACGGTGCACGGTGCCAAGGGCCTTCAGGCGCCGATCGTTGTCCTCGCCGATGCCACCGGCGATCCGGACTTCAAGACGCCGCGTGATCTCGACTGGTTGGCAGACGAAGGCTTTTCACTGCCGATCTTCCGGCCACGAAAGAATGAGCTGGTTGGCTCGCTCAGGGAGTCCGCCGAGGCCAGCGATGCGCGCGAGCGTGAGGAGCATTGGCGGCTGCTCTATGTCGCGCTCACCCGCGCCGAAGAGCATCTCTTCATTGGCGGCGCACTCAAGTCGCGCCAGCAGAGGAATGGCATGGGCGAGGATTGCTGGCACGTGCGGATCGATCGGGCGATGGAAGCGATGGGCATGGGCGAGATCGACGGCGTGCGTGCGCTTGTCCACCACGAGGGGGAGCCCAAAGCGCCGGTCAAGGCGGGCAGCAAGGGCGCGCTGGCCACCGCCCTGCCGCAATGGCTGCGGACGCCTGCGCCTGAGGAATCACGACCGCCAAGGCCGCTCGCGCCATCGGCCATCCTGCCCGAAGACAATGTGGCGGATCCACCGCCTTCCGCCGAGATGCGCAAGGCGGCCGAACGGGGAGTGTTGCTCCATGGCCTGTTTGAGCGCCTGCCGGCCATTGATCCCGNNGACGCAGCCTTGCGCACGGCGCTTGTTGTCGATGCGCTTCGTGTGCTTGAGGATCCGTCCTTCGCGGCCATTTTCGCGCCTGACGCGCTCACGGAAGCCCCGCTCGCCGGTGTGGTGGGGGGGCAGGTGATTGCAGGCACGGTCGACCGGTTGCTGGTCGGCGACGACGAAGTGCTGGTCGTCGACTTCAAGACCGGGCGGCGTGTTCCGCCGGACTCAACGGCGGTCTCCCTGCATCACAAGGCGCAGATGGCAGCTTATGTCGCTGTGTTGCGCGGCATTTTCCCTGACAGGGTGGTCCGTGCCGCGCTGCTCTATACCAGCGGGCCAGTGCTCATTCCGCTGTCTGACGCCGATCTCGAACCGCACAAGCCGGGCTATTACGAGCAACAGGACAATTTGGCGCCAGCCGGTTGAGAATGTGCAAGCGGCTGCCTAGATTGGGGGCCAATCAAGGAGAATCCCAATGGCCACCAAGAAGATCACCGACGCGAGTTTCGCAGCTGACGTCATCAATGCAGGCGGGCCTGTGCTCGTCGATTTCTGGGCGGAATGGTGTGGGCCGTGCAAGATGATCGGGCCGAGCCTCGAAGAGATCAGCACGGAGCTGGCCGGGAAGGTCACGATTGCCAAGATCAATATCGACGAGAACCCCGATGCGCCGTCCAGATACGGTGTCCGCGGGATCCCGACGATGATCCTGTTCAAGGACGGCGCCCCGGCCGCGACCAAGGTCGGTGCGGCGCCCAAGTCCGCGCTCAAGGGCTGGCTCGAAGCCGAGCTCTAGGAGTTTCTTCCCTGGGGAAGGCAAAGAAAAAGGCCGGTAGCCATATGGTTACCGGCCTTTTCTGCATCTGAATTGGAAAATTTACGCTTCGTCCGAAGCCTTGTCTTCCGCAGCCGGAGCCGCTTCCGGTTCGGCCACTTCACCGGCAATCACGCCGGGTTCGGCATTGGGATCGAAATCCTCGATGAAACCGGCAGTGTCCTTCTCAAACATCTCGGCCATGACATCGACGCCCTTGGATTGAAGCTCTGCCTCTTCTGGCGAACGGGCGACGTTCACCTTGATGGTGACAGAAACTTCCGCATGAAGCGCAACCTGCACTTCATAGACGCCGATTGCCTTGATCGGCTTGTTGAGGACGATCTGCTGCTTGCCGACATGCTTGCTTTCGGCTTCGAGCGCCTCGACAATGTCGCGCACCGCAACCGAACCGTAAAGCTGGCCGGTGTTCGAGGCCTGGCGGATCAGCGTGATCGCCGTGCCTTCAACTGTCTTTGCGGCCGTCTGTGCTTCACCGCGCTTGGCGTCGTTGTCGGCAACGATCTTCGCCTTGTTGGCTTCGAATACCTTGCGGTTGGCGGCGTTCGAGCGAAGCGCCTTGTTGCGGGGCAACAGGAAGTTGCGGGCAAAGCCGTTCTTGACGGTGACAACGTCACCGATCTGGCCAAGCTTTTCAACGCGTTCGAGCAAAATGACTTCCATCGAATCCGCTCCTTATTTCACGAGGTAGGGCAGCAGGCCGATATGGCGTGCGCGCTTGATGGCCTGGGCGAGCTCACGCTGCTTCTTGGCGGAAACGGCAGTGATACGCGAAGGAACGATCTTGCCGCGCTCGGAGACGAATCCCTGAAGCAGGCGGACATCCTTGTAATCGATCGCGGGCGCATCCTTGGCGGCGAAGGGGCAGCTCTTGCGGCGGCGGAAAAACGGGCGTGCCATGATTATTCATCTCCTCCGAAGACAGCGTCGTCGCGACGCGGGCGATCGTCGCGGTCGCGGCGCGGCGGGCGATCTCCGCCCCGGTCGTCGCGGTCGCGGCGGTCCGACTTGCGCATCATCACCGACGGGCCAGCTTCGTGCGTATCGACCTTCACCGTCATGTAACGGATCACGTCCTCGTTGATTTGGGTCTGGCGCTCCAGCTCGGCAACGACAGTGCCGGGGGCGTCCAGTTCGAGCAGCACATAGTGTGCCTTGCGATTCTTGGCGATCTTGTAGGCAAGCGAGCGCAGGCCCCAGGTTTCGGTCTTGACGACCTTGCCGCCATTCTTTTCGATAATATCCGTAGCGTTTGCCGCCAGCGCGTCCACCTGGGCCTGGGCCAGGTCCTGACGCGCAAGGAACACATGCTCATACAGAGCCATAGTTCTTGCCTTTCCGTGGCCGATCGCTGACGCCGCACCATGCGAACGTCCCTCCGGCTTTCGTCGATTCCCCTAGGGGAGGCGGGCCATTGGCCGAAATGTGCGCACAAAGCAAGGGGAAAGCGGAACTGGTCTAGCACCGGGCAAGCAGCGCATCGTATTCGCAGATCGGGCCCGTCAGCCCGCCGCCCTTTCGCCCGACGATAAAGAGGTCCAACAGCGAGAAGCCGGCCTGTTCGTACCGCAGAAGCGATTTCGTGAAGTGGGGCATCCCGTCATAAAGCGGGATAACCGAGATTTCCGATTGCAGGAGATCGACACCCGCCAGCGTGCCGCCGCCGTTGAAGACCTGAAGGTCATACCCCTGCGTGTCCATCTTCAGGAAGATGTGGGGATCCGAAACGGGTATATACTCTGCGAGTGCATCCTCCAGTCGCTTGATGGTGACGGTCGTTGACGTGACGTCGAGCGCTCCGCGAACCTTCAGCAACGAGCTCATCACGGTTTCGCCGCGATCATTGGCAACAAAGAATTCAAGTTCGCCTGGCGCATCTCCCAACCCGCAGTTGAATACCTGCCATTTCCGGTCATTTCTCGCGCGCTGGGCCAAAATTGCGAACGAATGCGGCTCGGGTTCGAATGCCATGATGTGGCCCTTATAGCCCATGTCGCGAAGGTGCTGAGAGTAGAACCCCCGGTTTGCGCCGACATCGATCACAAGATTGATGTCGAGCCGGTCGATCTCGTCGATCGTGCGACAATATTGATTGAGTTGGGCCAGCCGCACCGAGCGTGGGGTGCGGATGCCCATTGAGATCGCCTTGAACACTGTGCGCGAAACAATCGAATTCATTCGCTCTTCCTTCTTTTTCAGTTTTCGTGAACGGTCCGCAAGCTCCTGTCAAAGCCAACAGGCACGCCAGACTGGTCGTCGCCGAAAACCGCGCGGCGACTGCACATACAAGGGATGTTACCTATTGCATCGATCCGCCTGTTAGTGCGCCTTGACGCTAGCAGGGGGACAAGGATTCTGACTCGCTGCCGCCAAGGGCACTGACATGACAAACGAACACCAAGCGTATGCCCATCCTCGCCATCCGGATCATCCGGCCGGAATGGAAGGCGAGGCAACCGACCCGGTCTGCGGCATGAAGGTCGATCCCGCGCGCACGGAGCATCGGCTCGATCTCGACGGGCAGGCGCATTATTTCTGTTCGGCGGGCTGCAAGGCGAAATTTGCGGCCGACCCGAGGCAGTATCTGGCCAGCGGGCAGCGCACTCCCGCAGCGGAGGTTCCGGCGGGGACAATCTATACCTGCCCGATGCACCCGCAGATCCGGCAGGCCGGGCCCGGTTCCTGCCCGATCTGCGGGATGGCGCTGGAGCCCGAGACTGTGGCGCTCGCCGACGGTCCCGATCCGGAATATATCGACATGCGGAGGCGCTTCTGGGTCAGCGCGGCGCTCTCGCTGCCGCTGTTTGCATCTGCCACGGCCGAAATGCTTCCGGGCAGGCTGATCGACTTGCTGGTTGCGCCGGATAGAGCGCGATGGGGGCAAATGATCGTGGCGACGCCGGTCGTGCTGTGGGGTGCCTGGCCTTTTTTTGTCCGCGGCGTCCAGTCGCTCAAGACGCGCAACCTCAACATGTTCACTCTGATCGGCCTTGGTGTTGCGGTCGCCTATGTCTTCAGCCTTGTAGCCGTCCTCACGCCCGGCATTTTTCCGGCCTCGTTCCGCGACATGAATGGGCAGGTCGCTGTGTATTTCGAGGCGGCAGCGGTGATCACGACGCTGGTGCTGCTTGGCCAGGTGCTCGAACTCAGGGCGCGCAGCCAGACTTCGGGTGCGCTGCGCGCGCTGCTCGAACTCACGCCGCCCAGGGCGCTGCGGATTGGCGCCGACGGAGATGAGGAGGTGTCGCTCGACGTGCTGGCCGTGGGCGATCGATTGCGTGTCCGCCCGGGCGGCAAGGTACCGGTCGATGGCCGTGTCCTCGAAGGATCAAGCAGTGTCGACGAAGCGATGATCACGGGCGAGCCGATCCCGCTGGCCAAGGGGCCGGGCGACCCGGTGACGGGCGGGACAGTCAATCAGACCGGCAGCTTTGTGATGCTGGTCGAGCGGATCGGCAAGGACACATTGCTGGCCAAGATCGTGCAGATGGTGGCGGAGGCGCAGCGTAGCCGCGCGCCGATCCAGCGGTTGGCGGACAAGGTTTCGGGTTGGTTCGTCCCGCTGGTGGTGACCATTGCGCTGGTGACCTTTGCGGCGTGGGCGATTTGGGGCCCCGAGCCTGCACTTGCCTATGGACTCGTCAATGCGGTCGCCGTCCTCATCATCGCCTGCCCCTGCGCGCTCGGGCTGGCAACGCCGATGTCGATCATGGTGGGCGTCGGCAAGGGCGCGCAGAACGGCATCCTCATCAAGAATGCCGAAGCGCTCGAACGGTTCGAAAAGGTCGATACGCTGGTCGTCGACAAGACCGGAACGCTGACCGCGGGCAAGCCGAAGCTGGTCGAAGTCGCGCCGATCGGCGGAATCGACGAGGCCGAACTCCTGCGGCTTGTGGCGGCGGTCGAGCGCCAGAGCGAGCACCCCCTTGCCGCCGCGATCGTTGCGGGCGCCGAAGACCGTGGGGTCGCGCGGGTCGAGGCCTCGGCGTTCGAGTCGCTGACCGGGATGGGCACCGAGGCGCTTGTCGCCGGGCGCAAGGTCGCGATCGGCAATGAGAAGATGATGGCGAAACTCGGGCTTCTTGACGATGCGCTTGTTGCCAAGGCCAATGCGTCGCGCGTCCTTGGGCGCACCGTGATGTTCGTCGCCATCGACAATGCGTCGGCCGGGCTCATCGGCGTGGCCGATCCGATCAAGCCGACCACCTTCGCGGCAGTGTCGGCCTTGCGGAAAGAAGGCATCGATGTCGTCATGCTGACCGGGGACAGCGAAGCGACCGCAAAGGCCGTCGGCGCCGCAGTCGGGATCGAGGAAGTCCGCGCCAATGTCTCGCCAGAAGACAAGCATCGCATCGTCTCCGGCCTGCGCAGCGCGGGCCGCGTGGTGGCAATGGCGGGTGATGGCGTCAACGATGCGCCTGCGCTCGCCGCCGCCGATGTCGGCATTGCCATGGGCACCGGAACCGATGTCGCCATCGAGAGCGCGGGGATCACGCTCGTCAAGGGCGATCTTATGGGCCTAGCAAAGGCCCGCCGCCTGAGCCGGGCGACGATGCGCAATATCCGCCAGAACCTGTTCTTCGCCTTCATCTACAACGCGCTTGGCGTGCCGGTTGCAGCGGGCCTGCTCTACCCGAGCTTCGGGATATTGCTGAGCCCAATGATCGCTGCGGCGGCGATGAGCTTCAGTTCGGTCTCGGTGATCGGAAATGCGCTGAGGCTGAGGAAGCTCGCGCTGTGAACATCGGCGGACAGGATTGGGACGGAAGCGAGGGACGTCGCTCCCGCCCGTTCCGTCAATCGCCCACGGGCGCAAAGTTGGCGTGGACCAGCTTCCATTCGCCGCCCATCTTCACATAGACGCGCGTGGATTTGGCCGTGTTGGCGCTGGTCTTCCCCGCCGCATCCTTCCGGATGCCGGCGAAATTGTAGGTCAGGATGGCGGTATCGCCATAGACCTGCACCCTGGCGTTCTGCATGTCGGAGAACACTGCCTTGTCGCCCGAACCGGCATCAATCATCTGGGTGGACATCGCCTTGCCCTCGAGGCGGGTCGGATAGTCGGGATTGAATTCGGTATAGTCGTCCGCCACCGACGCATTCTGCTCAGCGCCCGATTTTCCGGCGATCTCGGCCGCCCATTGCGCGCGGGCAAGCGCCATAACCCCCGCCGCGACTTGCGGGTTTTCGGCAGAGATTGCGGGTGCAACCATAAGCGATGCGGCGGCGGCAAGGCTGCCACCGCGCACAAGATGTGCAAATTTCATTGGGTCTCTCCTGAATGTTGTTGATCGTACGCGATCACACGCAACAGAACCGTCTTTTGGGCAGCGGAGCCGGATGTTCCGGCGAGCACCAAGCTTTGCCGCCATCGATGCCGCAAAGGCTGCGGCGGCGCGGCTGGCAAGTCAACTGGTTTGAGGCACGCGTTGAGCATTGCATCCAGATAGCGCGGATCGTCGTATCTTTCAGATATACTGGAAATGTAGGAGGCCGGTTTGAAGAAATATATGGCAGCAGGATTGGCTGCCTTGGCTTTGGCGGGCGGCGCACAGGCGGCGAGCGTTGCCGATTTTTTGGCGCGCGCGGACCGAGCAAAAGCGGGCGGAATGTTTGCAGTCTTCTCCTCCGAGAGCCGAGCGCTCAAGGAAGAATTGCTGGCGGGGATCAAGCAATATGGCGCGGAACGCAAGGTGGCGAAAGCCAAGGGTTCGACGGCGCTGGGCTGTCCGCCGGAAAGGTTCGGTTTCAAGCTCGATGGCGCGGAGTTTGTCGCCGCATTGCGTGCAATCGTGCCTGTGTCGCAACAGGCTTCGACCAGCTTTCAGGCCGGGGTGAATGCCTATATGCGACAACGCTTTCCCTGCCCTGGCTGAGGTTTGCGGGCTTGCGCGATTGCGCCGCGGTTTCTAGTCGGGGCTGCGAAACATTCTGGGAGCCAGCATGCGCGCATTCATTTTTCCGGGACAGGGCAGCCAGTCTGTCGGGATGGGTAAGGCGCTTTCCGATGCGAGTCCGGCTGCGCGCGAGGTTTTCCAGGAAGTCGATGACGCGCTCGGCCAGTGGCTGTTCCGGATCATGACCGAGGGGCCGGACGATCAGTTGACGCTCACCGAAAATGCCCAGCCGGCGATTATGGCCAATGCGATTGCGACGCTCAGGGTGCTTGAGAAGGAGGGGGGAGTCCGCCTCGCGGACAAGGCGGATTTCGTCGCGGGACACAGCCTTGGCGAATATTCAGCGCTCTGCGCAGCGGGCGCTTTCGACTTGAAAACAACGGCCAGGCTGTTGAAGTTGCGCGGGCAGGCGATGCAGGCAGCCGTGCCGGTCGGTGTCGGCGCGATGGCAGCGCTGCTGGGCGCGGACATTGAGAAGGCGCAGGCGCTCGCTGATGCAGCCGCGGGGGGCGAGGTCTGCACGGTCGCCAATGACAATGATCCCTCGCAAGTCGTGATCTCGGGGCACCGGGGCGCGATCGACCGGGCGATCGAACTGGTCAAGGATCATGGCATCAAGCGCGGCATCCTCCTGCCCGTCTCGGCGCCATTCCATTGCCCCCTGATGCAGCCCGCGGCCGACGCGATGGCCGAGGCGCTGGCAGGGGCTGCGCTTCAGGCGCCGCTGGTGCCGCTCTATGCCAATGTCACCGCAGCGCCTGTTGCGGACGTTGGGACGATCAAGAAACTGCTGGTCGAACAGATCACGGGAAGGGTGCGCTGGCGAGAGAGCGTCATCGTCATGTTCGATGCCGGCGTGCACGATTTCACCGAATTCGGCGGCAAGGTGCTTGGGGCCATGGTCAAGCGCTCGGCCCCCGACGCCAATGCAACGAGCGTGATTGCGATGGACGATATTGAGGCGTTGTTGAAGGAACTCTAGACATGTTCAACCTTTCAGAAATGACCGCGCTGGTGACGGGCGCTTCGGGCGGGATCGGTTCCGCGATTGCCAAGGCACTCGCCGCTCAGGGCGCGCGGGTGGCGCTTTCGGGGACGCGCGAGGATGCGTTGCAGGCGGTTGCGGCGGAGATTGGTGGCGATTGCGTCATCCTGCCCTGCAACCTCTCGGATGGAGCCGCTGTCGATGCGCTTGTGCCGCGCGCGATCGAGGCGCTCGGGCAGCTCGATATCCTCGTCAACAATGCCGGGGTGACGCGGGACAATCTCGTCATGCGGATGAAGGACGAGGAATGGGATACGGTGATCCGCGTCAATCTCGAAGCTGCGTTCCGTCTGATCCGCGCCGCGTGCAAGCCGATGATGAAGGCGCGTTTCGGTCGGGTGATCACGATCACCAGCGTCGTTGGGGCGACCGGCAATCCGGGGCAGGCCAATTATGCCGCATCGAAGGGCGGGCTGACGGCTATGTCCAAGGCGCTGGCGCAGGAACTGGCGAGCCGCAACATCACGGTCAATTGCGTGGCGCCGGGGTTCATCACCTCGCCGATGACCGATATATTGCCCGACGCGCAAAAGGAGGCGCTGACGGCGCGGATTCCGCTCGGCAGGCTTGGCGAAGGTGAGGATATCGGTGCCGCCGTTGCCTATCTCGCCTCGCGCGAGGCCGCTTATGTCACCGGCCAAACGATCCATGTGAACGGCGGAATGGCGATGCTATGATGCGCTCCGGCCAGCAGGCCTATGCGATGCTGTGATTGTCAGGGGGCTTGCCAGTCTGCCGCGCCCGCTTTAGGGCGAATTCAAATATTGCTCACACATTAACGAGAAGGACTATCCATGAGCGAGACCGCCGACCGCGTTAAGAAAATCGTCGTCGAACATCTCGGTGTTGAAACCGAGAAAGTGACCGAGGAGGCCAGCTTCATCGACGATCTCGGCGCAGACAGCCTTGATATTGTTGAGCTTGTCATGGCCTTCGAGGAGGAATTCGGCGTCGAAATTCCCGACGATGCTGCCGAAAAGATCGCAACTGTCAACGATGCGATTGCCTATATCGATGCGAACAAGGGCTAGGTGGTCCACTTCGGAACCCCGTGTGGGAGCCGGTGAATTCGCGAAGCGGCTCTCCGTTAAGTTAACGGGGGGCCGCTTTCATTTGAAGGGAATACAATGCGTCGAGTTGTCGTAACCGGATTGGGGCTGGTCACGCCTTTGGGCGGCGATGTCGAAACCACATGGGTCAACATCATCGCGGGAAAATCGGGTGCGGGCACAATCACGCGCTTCGACGCATCGAACCAGAAATGTACGATTGCCTGCGAAGTGAAGCCCAAGGATCACCCTTATGGCTTCGATCCGGACAAGCGCGTCGATTACAAGATCCAGCGCCAGGTCGATCCCTTCATCATCTATGGCATAGACGCTGCTGGCCAGGCGATCGAGGATGCCGGGCTGCTCGAAATGACCGAGGCCGAGCGTTTCCGCGCGGGCTGCTCGATCGGTTCGGGGATCGGCGGGCTTCCGGGCATCGAGAGCGAGTCGCTCGTCCTGGCAGAAAAGGGCCCGAGCCGTGTTTCGCCGCATTTCGTGCATGGCCGCCTGATCAACCTGATTTCGGGGCAGGTCAGCATCAAGTATGGGCTGATGGGCCCGAACCATGCGGTCGTGACGGCCTGTTCGACCGGCGCGCATTCGATCGGTGACGCCGCGCGGATGATCGCGATGGACGATGCCGATGTGATGCTCGCGGGCGGCTCCGAAGCGACGATCTGCCCGATCGGCATTGCCGGATTTGCGCAGGCGCGCGCGCTTTCTACCGCGTTCAACGACACACCCGAAAAGGCATCGCGGCCCTACGATCAGGGCCGGGACGGCTTCGTGATGGGCGAAGGTGCCGGTGTCGTCGTGCTCGAGGAATATGAGCGCGCCAAGGCGCGCGGCGCGAAGATCTACGCCGAAGTGATCGGCTATGGCCTTTCGGGCGACGCCTATCATGTCACGGCGCCACACCCGGAAGGGTCGGGCGCGTTCCGCTCGATGCAGATGGCGATGAAGAAGTCAGGCCTTTCGCTTGGCGATATCGACTATATCAACGCGCACGGCACGTCGACGCCGATGGGCGACGAGCTCGAACTCGGTGCGGTCCGCCGCCTGTTTGGCGAGCATCTCGGCACGATGTCGATGTCCTCGACCAAATCGGCCATCGGGCATTTGCTGGGTGGTGCCGGCGCGGTCGAGAGCATTTTCTGCATCCTTGCCATGCGCGACCAGATCGTTCCGCCGACGCTCAACCTCGACAATCCGAGCGAGAGCTGCATCGGGGTCGACCTTGTTCCGCATGTCGCGAAGAAGCGTTCGGTGAAGGCGGTGCTCAACAACAGCTTCGGTTTTGGAGGCACCAACGCCAGCCTGGTGATGCGGGCGCTCTGATGCGTCATTGGCTGGCCTTGCTGGCCGCGCTGCTGCTTGCTGCCTGTTCGGGCGGGGCGGACAGGAACGTGACGGTGGTTGTCCAGCCCGGATCAAGCCTCAAGGCCGCTGCCGCTGTCCTGGAAGAGCAGGGGGCGATCGGCTCGGCGTCAGGGTTTCTGCGCTACGCGAAAATCTTTGGCTCATCGGAGCCGATCAAGCCCGGCGAATATGAAATCAAGAAGGGCATGGGCAATGGCGATGTGCTGGCGCTGCTGCAGGCGGGCCGAACCAAGCAACGCTTCATCATCATTCCCGAAGGGATGCCGAGCGTACTTGTAGTCGAGCGGCTGATGGCTGCCGAATATCTGACGGGAGGCGTGTCCCTGCCCGAAGAAGGCTCAGTCCTCCCCGACACCTATTCCTACACGCGTGGAGAGCAGCGAAGCGCCATCCTCAAGCGGATGCAGGACGCGATGACCAGAACGCTCGCGGAGGGCTGGGCGAACCGCAAGCCGACCACTGTTGCGCGCAGCCCGTCCGAGGCGATCATCCTGGCTTCGATCGTTGAGAAGGAGACGGGCAAGGCCAGCGAGCGGCGCACGGTTGCAGGCGTTTATTCGAACCGGGTGCGGCTGGGGATGAAGCTCCAGGCCGATCCGACCGTCATCTATCCGGTGACGCGCGGGCGGCCGCTGGGACGGCGCATCCTCAGGTCCGAACTTGGCGCGGACAATGGCTACAACACCTATGCCAGGGTCGGGCTTCCCGTCGGCCCGATCGCCAATCCCGGCAAGGCTTCGATCGAGGCCGTCCTCAACCCCGCGCCGACACGCGCGCTCTATTTCGTGGCGGACGGAACGGGCGGGCACGTGTTTGCCGACACGCTTGAGCAGCACAATGCCAATGTCGGGAAATGGTATGCGCTGCGGCGCGCGCGTGGGGAGATGTAGTCCCTAATTCACCTGCCGCTCACGCCCTTCCCAATAGGGCGCGCGCAAGTCCTTCCTGAGGATCTTGCCGCTGGCATTGCGCGGCAAGGCCGCGATCACGTCGATTGATTTGGGAGCCTTGAAAGCCGCAATGCGCTCGCGGGCCCAGGCGATCACGTCGGCCTCGTCTATGGTTGCGCCGGGTTTGGGGACGCAGATGGCTTTCACTGCCTCGCCCCATTTGTCATCCGGGATGCCAATCACCGCAACTTCGGCGATGGCAGGATGCCCGTAGATCGCGCTTTCGACTTCGGCCGGATAGACATTCTCGCCGCCGGTGATGATCATGTCCTTCACCCGGTCATGGATGAAAAGATAGCCGTCCCCATCCATGTATCCGGCATCGCCGGTGCGCACCCAGCCATCGGCACTCATCGTCTTCGCCGTCGCTTCGGGCAGGTTCCAGTAGGAAATCATGTTGTTCGACGAGCGGGTGATGATCTCGCCCACGTCACCGGTCGGCACTTCGTTGCCTGCGTCATCGACAATCTTGAGCTCGACACCAGGCAAGGGTTTTCCGGCCGCGCGCATGCGCGGACTGCCGTTCGGATCATGATCCTCGGGCGGGAGCATGACGACGGTGCCGGTCGTCTCGGTCATGCCATAGGCCTGGAGGAACTGCGCACCGAAGACCTTGATGCATTCGCGCAGCAGCTCAAGCGGGATCGGGGCGGCGCCGTAGATGATGTATTTGAGGCGGCTGAAATCGGTCTCGGCAGCCTTTGGATGATTGATCACCATCTGGAGCGCGGCGGGCACCATGAAGAACCGCGTTACGCCGCCGGTCGCCACCGCGTCGAGCACGCCGCCGGGTTCGAACTCAGCCATGATATGGCCCGTTACGCCCGCCGCCAGCGCCATGACCCCCAGCCCGGTGCCGCCGATATGCGCGCAGGGCATGCACATCAGCACAACCTCGTCATCATCCCAATGTGACCAGGGGAGGTCCGCTGCGAGCGAGGGCACACGCAAGCCGAACAGGTTGAGATTGGACAAGACCGCGCCTTTGGGATTGCCCGTCGTTCCCGATGTATAGAGTTGCAGGACGGCGTCCCCCGGTCCCGCCGCATCGAAGTTTGCGCGCGCGGTCGAAGCGACCCAGTTGCGGGCGTCATCCGCTGCCAGGATTTTCTCGACATGAGGCAGACCGCCCCGGATTGCTTCGGCAGCCGCGTCAAAACCCGGGCCGACAAACAACAGGCGTGCCTGTGTGTCGTTGATGATATAGGCGATTTCAGCCGGAGCGAGCCGCCAGCCGACGGGGACCATCACGACGCCGATCCTCGCCGCACCGAAAAAAAGCTGGTAGTACAGATCGCTGTTCTTGCCCAGCCAGGCAATCCTGTCTCCCTTTTTGAGTCCAGCCGCGATCAGGGCAGAGGCGGCCTGAGCCGTCCGTTCCTCCAGTTCGGCAAAGGTCAGCGAGCGATCCTCCTCGCGCAGCGCCACGCCATCGGGACGATCCTTGGCCCAATATGTGATGAAATTGTCGAAGCTTAACAATGCGGGTTGCGGGGGCTGTATCTCGGACATCTCTCTCGCCATGATTCTTGTTATCGGATGAAAGCTAGGAGTTACCTCAGGATGCGCAAGGGGATACAGGCAGATGGTCAATTCCGTGGCAATCATCGCCGGATTTTCACCCGGAGAACTGGTGCCTCGAATGGTGTTGCGAGCAAATTCACCGGAATCGTGGGCTTTGCGGGCGAAAGGCCGGTGGTGTAAATCTTTGATCAACCAAATCCCGATAATCTAGGCGGGTCGGTTATTTGAATTGAGGACCCTGCATGGCATCGAGCGCTGAATCCGGGCGTCGTTGGAACCACGACGGACGCCGTGCGGAGCGGCTCAACGTGCAAATGATGGCTGCCCTTCGCGCGTCGGGTTCTGCCAGGTTCAATGTGGACGTCATTGACATGTCGGTTGTGGGTTTTCGGTTTGATACGGTATCCCGCCTCAATATCGGTGATCGTGTCTGGCTCACCGTTCCCGGAATGGTGGGGATGGAGTCGATTGTCGTCTGGCGCGACAGGGATCATTATGGCTGCGCCTTTGCATCGCCGCTTCACACTGCCGTGTTCGATCGCATCATCAGCCGGTTCCGCAAGCCGACCGCACCCGATGAGAATGTTGGTTAGGCAACCCTTCGCAGTGTGACGGTACCTGCTGAATAGCCTGCGCCGAAGGAGCAGATCAGCCCCGTATCTCCGGCCCTCAGGTCATCGCTGTGCAAGTGAAAGGCGATGATCGACCCGGCGGACGACGTATTGGCATAGGTGTCAAGCACGGTCGGGCTTTCGTCAGAGCTTGCTTCATGCCCCAGCACGCGAGAGGCGATCAGCCGGTTCATGCCCGCATTGGCCTGGTGCAGCCACATCCGGCGCAGTGAATCGGGCGCCACCCCCAGCTGGTCGAGTTGCGACAGGATCAGTTCGGCGACCATCGGCACCACTTCCTTGAAGACCTTGCGGCCTTCCTGCACGAACAGCTTGTCGCGATCGTCGCGGCTTTCAGGATGGGTCCGGTTGAGAAAGCCGAAATTGTTGCGGATATTGTTCGAATACCGGGTCTTGAGGCGGGTGCCGAGAATGTCCCAATGCCCTGCCGGCGCCAAAGTTTTTTCCTCGACAAGGATTGCGGTTGCGACATCGCCGAAAATGAAATGACTGTCCCGGTCGCGCCAGTTGAGATGGCCCGAACAGATTTCGGGATTGATGACCAGCACCGACCGGGCATGGCCTGCACGGATGAAGTCTGCCGCTGTCTGGATGCCGAAGGTCGCCGATGAGCAGGCTACATTTATGTCGAACCCGAACCCGTCAATGCCCAGCGCTGCCTGGATTTCGACCGCAATGGCGGGATAGGCGCGCTCGAGGTTTGAACAGGCGCACAGCACAGCGTCGACATCCTCGCCCTTGCGTCCTGCGCGCGCAAGGGCATCGCGTGCGGCCGCAACACCAATCTCGGCCAGGACCGAAATCTCGTCATTGGAACGTTCGGGGAAACGCGGGCACATGATCTCGGGGTCGAGGATCGCAGCCTTTGACAGGACGTAGCGGGCCTTGATGCCGCTGGCCTTCTCGATGAATTCGGCCGAGCTGGGCTGCAAAGCCTCGATTGTCCCTGCGGCTATGCCGGAAGCGTTCTCATTGTTGAAGCGGTCCACATAGCGGTTGAAGCTCTCAACCAGTTCTTCGTTGGAAATGCTGTCCTGGGGCGTAAAGAGGCCCGTCGCGGAGATTACGGGTTCGAACATTTTGGGAATGACCTGCACTGTTATGCCTTTGCTGCGTCGTTCCTAATGCCCGGCAATGGCAAGTTCAACTCAAGCGCGAACGTGCCAATTGCATTCTGCCGTTGACGGTGCAAAAACCTGCTCCATGCAACAGATCCGCACTTATACCGCATCCGCCACCCGTGCCGGGGTTGGCTTTGGCAGCGCGCTTGCAATCACAATCTCGTGGAGCCTGCACAAGTCGATCCTCTGGGCAATCATCCACGGCTTCCTGTCCTGGTTCTACGTCATCTATTACGTCCTGACCCGGTAATGGCCGAAGAGCCTTATGCGCTGCCCGAAAGCGCGCTTGAGGAGCGTTTTCTTGCGGCCACCGGCCCCGGAGGGCAAAATGTCAACAAAGTTGCGACGGCGGTACAGATCCGGCTGGATGTGTTTGCCCTGAGGCTGGCACCGCCGGTCTATGCGCGGCTCAAGGCGCTGGCTGGCAGCCGCTGGACCAATGAGGGCGAAATTGTCATCACGGCGCGCAGTTTTCGCACACAGGACGCCAATCGCGCCGATGCCCGTGCGCGGCTGGGCGCGCTGGTGGTCAAGGCGCATCAGGCGCCCGTCCGGCGGATCAAGACCAAGCCGTCGCGAACGGCCAAGGAGAAGCGGTTGACCGTCAAAGCAATCCGGGGCGATGTCAAAAAGGGGCGCGGCAAGGTGAGTTTCGACTGATGTATGAATTCTCGATCGATACAAGTTCCAAGGCAGAGCTCTATCGCGACCTGCTGGCTGCGCTTGACGCGTTGACGGCGACCGAAGCCGATCCGGTTGCGAACATGGCCAACGCGGCGGCCCTGGTCTGGGAATATCTTCCTGCACTGAACTGGGCCGGATTCTACAGGCTGATCGACGGTGAACTGGTGCTTGGGCCGTTTCAGGGCAGGGTGGCCTGCATTCGCATTGCGCTGGGCAAGGGCGTGTGCGGCGCGGCGGCGAGCACGCTGGAGACCCAGCTCGTCAGCGACGTCCATGCCTTTCCCGGGCACATCGCCTGTGATGCGGCATCGGCATCCGAACTTGTGGTCCCCATCGTGCGCGGCGGGCAGTTGGTTGCGGTGCTCGACCTGGACAGTCCGGAAACCGGTCGCTTCGATCGGGAGGATGCGGCCGGGTGCGAGGCGATTGCTGCCTTGCTGGCGCAACGAATCTGACCCGCAACGGGACAGGCTTAACCATATACGGACATTTGCCCATGGTTACGAAGCTGTTAATAGCGACTCGGACATGTGCGGCATCCCGCCGGTCCCGGTATTGTTGACGGGGGTGGTCTATGATGAAGAGCTTGGCGTTTTGTGGCCTTTCATTTGCAGCGCTGATCGCTTCGGCTGCTGCGGCGCACCCCTCGACCCTGATCGATGATGCGGCGAAAGCTGCGGCGGCAGCCGCCGCCGATGCGAGGTCTGCTGTTACGCCGGTTGTGGCACCCCCGGCAAAACCGATGGCAAAGCACGATCATCACAGGCAGCCGCCCGCCGAAGATCGTGAGCTTGTCTATGACTATCGTGATGTCGAACGGGATGGCGTCACCTATGATGGCCGCTGGACCGGCACATGGACCGGCCATTACGAAGGACATCCGGTCACTGTCTATAACGGGACATATGACGGGCGCCATGGAGGCGCCGATCACCATATGAAGGGTCACCACGATCATTCGGATATGGAACATGATGATCGTCCGGTTTATAGGCACCACTATGATTATGGTTATGGCTGGGGCGCGCCGATGATCACGACAATCACGTTCCAGTCCGCGCCGGTCGTCACGACGACGACCACAACGACGGAAGAAATAGTTTATGGCGCCGCCGCGCCGCGAAAGCGGGTTGCGCGTCGCATCTGGAAGCCCCGTCCGAAGTTGCGCTGCGCCTGCTGATCCGGCGTACGCACCGAATGGGGCAAAGGCCCGGCCGCTTGGGGGAGTGGCCGGGCCTTCTACTTTTTGCAACTAGCTGAGGCGGTCGAGTGCTTCGTTGGTCAGAGAACCCGGCACGATCATCACGGGGCAGGGCAGGGTTCCCGAATCCGCTCCGGCGAAATGATTGACCAGTGGGCCGGGATTGCCGCTCCGGGCCGCGGCAAGGACAAGCGCGCCGATTTCGGTGTTCTCGGCTAGGGCTGCGCGGATGGCAGAAACAGCATCGCCTGCCTTGACCGAGATTCGCGGTGTGATGGGGCTTTCCTGTGCAAGCGTATCCATGGCGTGCCTGACGATGGCTTCGGCATGCTCGCGCGCCTCGTTTTCGATCGTCGCCTGAACCGCACCCCAGGCGACAAATTCCTGCTGCGGGATGATGACCAGAATTTCGAGCCCGCCCTTTGTCTTGGCGGCCCGGCGCGCGGCGAAGCGCAGCGCGATCTCCGCTTCCTCGGTTTCGTCGATGATTACCAGATAGGTGCGCATGATCCAGTTCGCCTTCCCCCATCGGCCCGTTGTTCGGCAGCCTGCTTCAATTATTCGGTCTGCGCAAGGCCTTGCCTCTGGCATCAGCGGGCGGTTACCGTTACGTAAAAAGCCGCACTCGCAGGAACAGGTGAACCGCTCGATGCCGATTGAACTCAAAATGCCCGCCTTGTCGCCGACGATGGAGGAAGGCACGCTCGCCAAATGGCTTGTGAATGAGGGAGATGAAGTCAGATCGGGAGACCTGCTGGCCGAGATCGAGACCGACAAGGCGACAATGGAATTCGAAGCCGTCGATGAAGGCACGGTCTCTTCGATCCTGATTGCCGCAGGCACCGAAGGGGTGAAGGTCGGCACTGTCATCGCGCTGATTGTGGGCGAGGGCGAGGATGCAAGTGCGAAACCTGCTCCCAAGGCGGAGGCGCCCAAGCCCGAAGCTGCACCGGCCTCAGCACCGTCGCCACCACCCGCCGCCCCGGCCAGGGCGGCATCGGGCGACCGCATCATCGCCTCGCCGCTCGCCAAGCGACTGGCGGCCGCGCAGGGCATCGACCTTGCGGGCGTGACGGGCTCGGGCCCCAATGGCCGGATCGTGAAGGCCGATCTTGAAGGTGCACCGAAGGGCGCGGCGCCAGCACTTGCGGCTGCCACGGCACCGTCTGCTCCTGCTCCAATTCCCGATTTCGGCATCCCGCACGAAGCCGTCAAGCTCTCAGGGATGCGCAAGACGATTGCGCGCCGCCTGACCGAATCGAAGCAACAGGTGCCGCATATCTACCTGACGGTGGACATCCGCCTCGATGCGCTCCTCAAGCTGCGCGGCGAACTCAATGCCAGCCTCGAAGCCCGGGGCGTGAAGCTCTCGGTCAACGACATGCTGATCAAGGCGCTCGGGCTGGCGTTGGTGATGGTGCCCAAGTGCAACGTCTCGTTCGCGGGCGATACGATGCTCGAATATAGCCGCGCTGACATTTCGGTCGCGGTCAGCGTGCCCAATGGCCTCATCACCCCGATCATCACCGATGCCGGCACCAAATCGATCTCGACCGTCTCGACCGAAATGGCGGCACTCGCGGCCAAGGCCAAAGAGGGCAAACTCCAGCCGCACGAATATCAGGGCGGGACGGCGAGCCTTTCCAACATGGGGATGATGGGGATCAAGCAGTTCGAAGCCGTCATCAACCCGCCGCAGGGAATGATCATGGCCATCGGCGTCGGCGAGAAGCGGCCCTATGTGGTCGATGATGCGCTCGCCATCGCCACGGTGATGAGCGCGACCGGCTCGTTCGATCACCGAGCGATCGACGGCGCGGACGGGGCCATGCTGATGAAGGTGTTCAAGGACCTAGTGGAGAAGCCGTTGGGGCTGGTGGCGTGACCGCTGTAGTAGTTGAAGATGAATGCCTTTGGCTCAAACATGTGCCGGAGAGCGCGTTAAAGTCGGCACTGGCAAGTATTTACCCCGAATGTTGCATCGAACTGCTGGTAGATGGCGCAGAAGTCACGTTTGAGCGGATGAGGCAGGGTGCTAATCCATCACCCACAACCGGTTTTCGACCAGTGGGGCGCAACAAAGAAATTTGGAGAGAGGCTTACCTCGGTGCCAAAGGGCAAGCGGTCGAGATTGAATTTGCAGGAAAAATAAATGTCTGAAAACTACGACCTCATCGTCCTCGGTTCCGGCCCCGGTGGCTATGTTGCCGCGATCCGGGCGGCGCAGCTTGGGCTCAAGACTGCCATTGTTGAACGCGAAAATCTTGGCGGCATTTGCCTCAACTGGGGGTGCATCCCGACCAAGGCGCTGCTGCGGTCGGCGGAAATCTATCACTATATGCAGCACGCCAGCGCCTATGGCCTCGTGGCGGAAAAGATCAGTGCGGATATCGAGGCAGTGGTCAAGCGTTCGCGCGGGGTGGCAAAGCAGCTCAACCAGGGCGTCACCCACCTGATGAAGAAGAACAAGATCGCAGTTCATATGGGCGATGGCACGATCACCGCGCCGGGCAAGCTGACCGTCACCAGGGACGGCAAGACCGAAGAACTGACGGCGAAGAACATCATCATCGCCACCGGGGCCCGCGCCCGTGACCTGCCCTTTGCCCCGGCTGACGGAAAGCGCATCTGGACCTATCGCCACGCGATGGTGCCGCCCGAAATGCCGACCAAACTCCTCGTCATCGGATCGGGCGCGATCGGGATCGAATTTGCGAGCTTCTACAAGGATATGGGGGCCGAAGTTACGGTTGTCGAAATGCTCGACCGGGTAGTGCCGGTCGAGGATGCCGAAGTCTCCGACTTCCTTGAAAAGGCGCTCACCAAGCAGGGCATGACGATCATGACCGGCGCGGGAGTCGAGGAGTTGAAGGCGACCGTCAAGGGCGTATCCGCGAAGGTCAAGGCCAAGGACGGAAAGGTCATCTCGGGCGAATTCAGCCACGCGATAGTGGCCGTTGGCATTGCTCCCAATACGGAGAATATCGGCCTCGAAAAGCTCGGCGTGAAGACAACCAAGGGCCATATCGATACCGATTCGATGTGCCGCACCAACGTGCCCGGCCTCTGGGCGATCGGCGATGTGACCGCGCCGCCATGGCTGGCGCACAAGGCCAGCCATGAAGGCGTGATCGCCGCCGAAGCCATTGCGGGCGGCCATCCGCATGCGATGGACCCGCTCAACATCCCGGGGTGCACCTATTGCCATCCGCAGATTGCGAGCATCGGCCTGACCGAGGCCAAGGCGAAGGAAGCGGGCTACAAGGTCAAGGTCGGCAAGTTCCCCTTTATCGGCAATGGCAAGGCGATTGCGCTGGGCGAGGCTGAAGGCTTCATCAAGACGGTGTTCGACGAAGCGACCGGCGAACTGCTCGGCGCGCATATGATCGGCGCAGAAGTCACTGAACTGATCCAGGGATACGCCGTCGGCAAGACGCTCGAGACGACCGAGCGCGAGCTGATGGATACCGTCTTCCCGCATCCGACGCTTTCCGAAATGATGCATGAGAGTGTGCTGGGCGCCTATGGGCGGGCGCTGCATATCTGAGGGCACCCCGTTCCGGCACCACGGGCGGAAGCCGTTTGACATTTGTTGAGCATTGGCGGGATAAGAAGTCTCATGAAATTTGCGTTCCACCTTCTCCTGATGAGTGTCGCATTGGTGCCGGGCATGGCAGTGGCGCAGGAGGGCCAATTCAGTTCGGAGCCTTCGCCACCTCCGCTGCCCCGTTCGGCGCAGAACCCGCTCGGCGCGCCCAAACCGCCACCGCCTCGCCCGCGCCTTGGGCCGCCAAAACCTGCCCCTGGCGGCAACGCGCTCAATGGGCTGGTCGGCTATCTGGACAGCGCAATGCAAGCTGGCCCGAACGACATCGAGGCGCCTGTCACCGGCTATGGCAATGAAGCGCTTTGGGATGTGACCGTGCCTGACGGTTTGCGATCAGGCGCGACAGGCTCGACAGAAGGGGCCCCCAACGGCTAGCAGCTTTCCTTTGGAATTTGGGAGGTTGGAATGCGCCGGATCGCCTTTGCCCTGACATTTGCACTTGCAGCGCCTGCCGCTGCCGAGACGGTCGCGATCAGCGCGGCCAGCATGATCGACGTCATAGCAGGAAAACGGGTCGAAAAGCCGCTCGTCATTGTCATTGATGGCAGGATCACGGCCGTCGGGACGCAGGGCGGCCTTGCCGTACCCGAAGGCGCGAAGCGGATCGATCTGGGCGGGAAGATGCTGCTTCCCGGCCTGATCGACATGCATGTTCACCTGACCTCACTGGCCGAAATCGGGGGTTATACTGCATTCAAGCAGACCGACAGTTTCTGGAGCGCGGTCAGCGTCGGCAATGCGCTGAAGACGATCAATGCCGGATTTACCACCGTCCGCAATGTCGGTGCGGACCTGTTTCAGGATGTCGGCCTGAAGGAAGCGATCGATGGCGGTTGGGCGGTCGGTCCGCGCATCGTACCGGCGGGCTACGGGATCGGGGCGACGGGCGGTCACTGTGACAGCAATATGCTTCCCCCACAATATGACCGGCAGGAAGCCAGCGTCATCAATTCGCCCGAAGAGGCGCGTGCCAAGGTGCGCTGGTTGCACAAATACGGCGCCGAGGTGATCAAGATTTGCGCCACTGGCGGCGTCTTTTCGCTCGGAGATTCGGTGGGCGGGCAGCAACTGACGCTCGAGGAAATGAAGGCCATCGCTGACGAAGCGCACATGCTTCACCTCAAAGTCGCGGCGCACGCGCACGGCGATGAGGGCATCCGGACGGCAATCCTCGCCGGGATCGACACGATCGAGCATTGTAGCCTGGCCAGCGACGAGACGATCAAGCTCGCAGTCCAGCGCAAGACCTGGTTCTCGATGGACGTCTATAATGACGATTATATCCTTGCGACCGGCACTGCCAACGGCACCGAGCAGGAAAGCCTCGACAAGGAAAAGGAAATCGGCCTGAAACAGCGCCAGACCTTTCAGCGCGCGGTCCGGGCGGGCGTGCCGATGGTCTTCGGGTCCGATGCGGGGGTCTATCCGCATGGCGATAACGGCCTTCAGTTCGCCAAGATGGTCGAATGGGGGATGACGCCGATCCAGGCCATCCAGGCCGCGACGCTGAACGCTGCGCAGGCGCTGGGGCGCGAGGCGGATGTCGGCGCGATTGCGGTTGGCCGTTATGGCGACATGATCGCGGTCGATGGCGATCCGCTTTCCAACGTCCGCGCGCTTGAAAGCGTGGATGTTGTCATCAAGGGCGGCACAGTCGTGAAGGGCGTGCAGTGAGCGAAGCCGTCGCTGAGGAGATCGTCGCGGTCGAGGTCAAGGCTCGCGTGCGCGCACCTGTTTGGCCGGCGTTGCTGTTGCTGGCGCTGGGGTTGATCCTTGGCCTCCTCGCAACCTTCGATGTTGGCCAGCTGACCGAACGGTCGTTCGTGAAGGCCGTGGCATTCCGCGAGAATGTGACGAGCGACGCGCTGATCGTGATCGCCCAGTGGGTGACGTGGGTTGGCGATGCGGCCCAGCGGACGCTGGCAATGGCTGTGTTTGCGGGCTGGCTGTTCTGGCGGAAGCGTGGCTATGCCGCGCTGGTGATGCTGATCGCCCCGCCGCTTGCGGGGGCGTCGTCAAGCATCCTCAAGGAAATATTCGGCCGGGCGCGGCCCGACGTCGTGCCGCATCTTGATGTGGTCTCGAACCTGTCCTTCCCGAGCGGCCACGCGACCAATGCGATGGCAACCTATTTGCTGGCGGCGCTTTTGATCGCACAGATCCGGCGCAGCCTGTGGGTGGCGCTCGCAATCGCCCTGGCGGCGACAATCGGCGCGTCACGCATCCTGCTCGGCGTCCACTGGCCCAGCGACGTGATTGGCGGCTGGCTTTGGGGTGCCGCTATCGCCTTGATCGGCTTGACCGTCGCGCAGAGGATGGAAGCCGGTCAGAACGCGAAGCGCAAGCCGATCCTGATGTCGCGTCCGCCGAGCGGCGCATAATCCTTGAGGAAGCTCGCATGGCGGCGGGCATCCACATCAAAGATGTTGTTCGCCGAAAGGGTCAGGTTGAACTTTGAGTCCGTGCCGAACGGCTTGAGGCTCAGCGAACCGTTGACCATCGTATAGCCCTTGGTCGGCGTTTCGAACGCGGCTATGCGGTTTTGCCCATCGACCCATTCCACCTCTACCCGGCCGGTGAGCGTATCTGACTGCGCCTCCAGCCCGCCTAGCAGGCGAAGGGCTGGGATGCGGGGGAGGGGGCCGCCGCCCTTGATCGAGGCACGGGTGAAATCGCCGACGCCATCGAGGTTGATCGCGAAATTCTCGATCGTGGCGAGCTTCACCGAGACTTCGATTTCCGCGCCATAGTGGCGGGCATCGGCCTGTCCGAACTGGAATACGGGCAAGTCGTCCTGGATTGCGCCGGTCTGGGTTTCGAAGATGAAACCCTTGAACCAGCTATAATAGAGCGAGGCGGAGAGCGAATATCCGTCGCCTGAGCCCCGCAATATGGCTTCCAGTCCGGTCGATTTTTCCTTGCCGAAGGTCGGGTCGCCGATCTCGAACGCCTGAGTGCCCGCGTGCGGGCCGTTGGGGAACAGTTCTTCGGGAGACGGTGCGCGCTGGGTGTAGGAGCCGTTGAGGCCAATCCGCCAGCCGGTCAGTACTTCTACACTGGCGCCAAGCGAGCCGGACAGTGACGTGAAGCGCCGCCTCAGATCCGGATTGCCGAGGATGGCATCCGCCGTTGCCGATGCGATCGAATGCTCGATGCGCGCTCCAGCCTCGGCCCGCAACGCGCCCAGATCGAGCGACTGGGTCGTGAACAGCCCGTACTGCTGCGTCTTGCTTTCAGGCAGAAATTTCTCTGCACCGACAATGTTCAGCTTGCGGAGCACGATCTGCGAGCCGATGGCTCCCCTCCAGCCATTTTGCTCACGTTGCACCAACTCCAGCCGGGCTTCCCCGCCCTGATTGTTGAAAGTGGTGTTGATTGCACCATCTTCCGCCAGTTCATTGTGCGTGTAGTCCGCATAACCACCGCGCAAGCGAACCGACTCGATGAAGCCGCTGGCCGGATTGATCTCTCCGCGCACATCGACCCGGGTTTGCTTAACATCGAGGCGAACGGATTCAGCCTCAATTGCCGGATCGAGAGAGTAGCGGATGGGGACGCCATAAAGGCTGTCATAGCGGCTAACCGAAAAGCCCAGATTGGCATTGCTGGTGACATAGGCCGCCCCGCCCGCGACTTCCCATGTTCGCCCCGCACTGTTGGGCAGCTTGCCCTTCAGATCGGCCAATGCGGCAATGGCCGGATCGAGGCTGGCGGCGGCTTGAGCTCGAAGAGCAGGGGTCAGGACGTTGCCGCCAATCCCGAGATTACCGGTCTTAACGATGCTCCCGTCGAAATGGAGGACAAACCTGTCCGACAGCGGCACATCGACGCGCGCGCCGCCAGAGCGTTCGTCTGCGGCCGAGCCATAGTTGGCCAGAAGGTCGGCATGGATGGCTTCGTCCGGAATTCTGCGGGGGATACGGCTGTCCACGACATTGACGATCCCGCCAATCGCCGAAGAACCGAACAATAGTGCAGAAGGGCCGCGCAGCACTTCGATCCGGTCGGCCGTCAGCGGATTGATGACGACGGCATGATCGACGCTGGTGTTGGACACATCGAAGCTGCCAATGCCATCGGAGAGCACGCGGACGCGTTCGCCCTGAAACCCGCGCAACACCGGACGCGAGGCATTAGGGCCGAATGAGGTGGCCGAAACGCCTGGCTGGTGCGAGAGGGTTTCGCCGATCGTGGGCTTGAGTTCGCGGGCAAGATCTTCGCCCGAGACGACCGACGTGCCAGCCAGGAGGTCAGCCTGGTTGCGACCATAGAGCGCGGTGATGACAATCTCCCCGGCGTCGGCATCATGATCGCCATGTCCCTGGTCGGGCGCTTCCTGCGCATAAGATGGCGAGGCGCAGACAATCAGCGCGGTTGCGCAAAGGAAGGCGATACGGGGGGGCATGGAAACTCCGGCACAATGTTACAATGTGTCATCGCACTAGGGATAATGTTACACCGTATCAAGACGCTTTGTCGAACGTGCTGGGCGGTTGGTCGGGTGCGAACCTTACGCGCCGGGAAGGATGGCGATCCGCCCCTTGTGATCGACGATGTCGAACGCCATGCCGAATGCTGCTTCAAGATTGGTAGCGCTCAGTACGTCGCGGGCGGGGCCGGACGCAATCAGGCCGCCATTTTTCAGGATGACAACATCGTCGGCGGTCGTCGCGGCATCGAGCTGGTGTAGCACGGCAACCGCGCCTTTGCCCCTTGCTGCTGCGGCGTGGAGCAATTTGAGCATGTCGCGCTGGTGCTGCGGATCAAGGTTGGCGATCGGTTCATCGGCAAGGATCCAGTCGGGATCGCCTGCCAGCACGCGCGCCATCTTCACCCGTGCTTTCTCGCCGCCTGAAAGCGTTGCAATGGTGCGTTTGGCGAACCGCGCAGTATCCGTTGCGGCGAGCGCCGCAAAGACAGCTTCATCGTCCTTGGGGGAAGGTGCGGCAAGTCGGCTGCGGTGCGGCAGGCGGCCAAGCTCCACCAGCTCAAGCGCTGTCACGTTCCAGGCAGGCTCCCCATCCTGCGGCAGATAGCCGATCCACCGCGCCCGCGCGACGGACGATAGCTCCGCAACGGGAACCCCGTGAATCGTGATCCTTCCGGACTGCGGCGCGACTAATCCCGCCAGCGCGCGGATCAGGCTGGTCTTGCCAGCGCCATTGGGGCCAATGATCGCCGTCACTCGCCCGGGCCTGAGCGCCAGGCTGACATCGTTCAGCACGGTCTGGCCGCCCAGCGCCAAGGTCAGGCGATCGACGGCGATCATGTCGCCCGGCTCCTGTTGCGCGAGAGGAGAAGGAAGAAGAAGGGCGCGCCGAGCACCGCCATTGCGATGCCCAGCCGCACTTCGCCCGGGCCGGGGATGAGGCGGACAAGGCTGTCTGCGGTCAGAGTAAGGATCGCGCCTCCCAACGCCGAGGGAAGCAAGATGGCGGACGGGCGTTCACCGACGATGCTGCGAATGAAATGCGGAACGATCAGCCCGACAAAGCCGACCACCCCCGACACCGCGACCGACGCTCCGACCGAGAGGCCGACGCCCGCGACAATGGCCCATTGCAGCCGCGCCGGATTGATGCCGAGGCTGCGCGCCGTGTCTTCGCCCAGGGTCAGGGCATCGAGTGCGCGGCCGGTGGTCAACAGGATCGCTCCGCCCAATATCATGAAGGGCAGGGCGTGGGTTACGTCGTCGATCCCCCGATCCGTTAGGGCGCCCATCAGCCAGGCGATGATTTCACTCGCCGCGAACGGATTGGGTGCGATGCTGATGAGAAAGGCGGTCAGCGAACCTGCCAGCGTCGAAAGAATCATGCCCGCAAGGATGAAGCCCAAAGGCCCGCCGCTGCGCCCCGCCATTGCGGCAAGCAGCAGCATTGCCAGTCCCGCGCCCAGCATCGCGCAGGCGAACAGGCCGAGCGGGTAGGCCGCCAGGCCAAGGAAGATCGCGGTGACGCCGCCGAGCGCAGCGCTTGACGAAACGCCAACCACTGTCGGATCGGCGAGCGGGTTGCGGAGATAGCCCTGCAGAACCGCGCCCGACAGGCCGAGCACGGCACCGATGCCAAGACCAAGGATGGCGCGGGGCAGGCGGAGTTCGGCCATGATCCAGCCGTCGGCCGTGTCACCGAACCAGTCGGTGGGGCCGATCCAGACCTTGCCGGCCATCAGCGACAGGATGAAGGCGAGGAGGGTAAGGGGGATGAGGAGTTTTTTCACGGGTTTCTGCCGCTCCGCATCGCCTGCATCGCGGCGATTACGGTCGGGCCGCCGCAGAAGAGCAGCCTGTCGGGGAAAGCAACGATCCGTGTTCGCCCTTCAAGGTGCTGCAACGCCCTGTGCCGCAATCCCAGCGCGCGGGCATCGTCACCGGCGCCCGAAACGGGCGTGAAGATCATGTCGGGCGGATTGCGCAGCAGCGTTTCGAGGGGCAGCACGTCCCATTGCTTCAGGCCATAAGTGGCGCTGGCATTGCGGAAGCCGGCACGCGCCAGCATCTCGTCCTGGATCGTGCCTTGCCCCGCGACGAAGCCGCCGGTCTGCCAGATGATTACGGTTTCAGTGCCGGATTGCGGCCGTGTTGCCTGCTCCATTCGTGCCACGAGCGCTGCTCCCTCGGCCTCGCGCCCGATGGCGCGGGCAATGCCCAGAACCTGTGCCTTGCTCTCTTCCAGCGTCGCGGGAACGCCGATACTTTCAACCCTGATCCCCGCTTTCCGGAGTGCAGCGTTTGTGCCCGTCGATGCGTAGTTTCCCGAAAGAACGAGTCGGGGCTTGGCCGCGATAATCTCTTCAGCACTGAACCCGATGGCCGGAAACTGCCGCGCCCAGTCCAGCGGCGCGGAACCGCTTTCCGCGTCCTGCGAAAAGCGGCTGATCGCACCGATGCTGACCGGATCGGCGATCTCGGCCAGGATCGAATCGATGCAGGGATTGTTCGATATGATCTTGCCAGGGGCGATTGGAGGCTGGGACGAACATCCCAAGAGTGTCATCCCCGCGAAAGCGGGGACCCATAGACGCCAACGCCGGATGGCACCGGGTTCCCGCTTTCGCGGGAATGACAAGGCGTTTTTCATCAGAATTTCGCCCGTATCCCGACATAGGCGTTGCGGCCATAGGTGCCGTAACCCGAGACGGTCTGGTATTTCTCATCGAACAGGTTTTCGACGCGGCCATAGACTTCGACGGCCGCACTGATCGGATAGGATGCCCGGATCGAGGCAAGCACGAAACCGTCAAGTCGCACCGTGTTTGACAAATTGTCGAAACTGTCCCCGGTGATCGTAATGGTCGAACCGAGCGCGAGCTTCCACGGCGTTGCCCAATCGGCCGACAGGCTGGCATTGTCCTTGGCTCGGCGGGCGAGACGGTTGCCAAAGGTCGCATCGGCCGAACGGCTCCTGGCATCGACCAGGCTGTAGTTCGCATTGATCCGCAGCCCCTCGGCAGGGCGCAGCGCCAGTCCGAGCTCCAGCCCCTCGGCCTTCACCCGCGATATGTTTTCCGATTGAAACGTCACGAATGAGAAGGTGATGAGGTTATGACTGGTGCGGCGGAAATAGGTGGCAGAGACCGAGGCCACCCCGTCAAGAAACGCATGTTCGACGCCCAGATCGAAGCTCTTGGCGGTTTCCGGCTTGAGTGTTGTATTGCCGAAAGGGAGCAATGCTTCGGTGAGCGTCGGGGCACGGAACCCTTCGGCAAAGGTGCCGCGCAACACCGTATTCCCGCCATTGGGCGTGTAGGCGAAATTGCCGCCCAAGCTCGTCTGTCCGCCATATTGGCTGTAATCGTCATGACGAAGGCCGCCGGTCAGCGTCAGGCCCGTCACAGGGTGCAGGATCAACTGGCTGAATCCGCTCGTCACCCTGGTCTTTGCCCGATCGGGCACGGCGCTGCCGCCTGCCGGGAAGAAAGTGCTAGCGAATGTGCGTTCATGCTCCGCGCCGAAGACGAGGGTTGCGGCATCTGCGACGACGAACGACCCGTGATATTCGAAGCGGTCGATTTTCCCTTTGAGGGCGTTTACGTTGAAGCTGAATGGCATGTTCGGCTCGGTGCCGATGCGGCTGATGTCGGTGCGACTGTATGACAGACGATTGGTCAATTGGCCGTCGAACAGTTTCGCGTTGAGTCCGGCATAACCGACGAACTGCTCATTCTCGGTTTTGGGGAATGTGTCGGGGCTGGCCCCGAAGGGATCGTCGAACTGGACCTGGCCCTTGTTGTAGTATCCGCGCAGATCGATTGCGATGTCATCCGACGGCGCGATCTTGAGTTTTCCGTTGGCTGAGGCGTTTTTGTAGCCGTCGCGTTCGGTTCCCGCAGCCAGCGCGGAGATGCCTCCGGTGCGAAAATAACCGCCGCCGAAGCTGCCCGAGATTATCCCGCTCTTGCCCGAAATATTGGCGGTGCCTTGAGCCGTATCGCGATAGCCATATTCGGCGCGGGCGCTGACCGTGAGTGCTTCGGTTGGCTCGATCGTCTGGACATTAACCACGCCGCCAATCGCCTGACTGCCCCAGATCACCGAGTTCGGCCCGCGCAGAACCTCGACCCGAGCGATATTGCCGGTCAGCAGCGCTCCGAAATCGAATGCGGCGTTGGGGCTGGAGGGATCGTTGATCCGCACGCCGTCGATCAGCACCAATGTCTGCGAGGAATCGCCGCCACGAATGAAGACGCTGGTCACGCCCCCGACGCCGCCGTTGCGAGCGACGCTGACGCTGGGGACGGTTTTCAATATGTCGCTGATGACATTGGTCTGGGTACGCTCAAGCGTGTCCCGGTCGATGACTGTGATCGCTTGCCCCACCTCATCGCGCTTCTGTTCGACGCCGCTCGCGGTCACAACAATATCGGCCTGGGCAAAGGCCGGGGCCGGAAGTAGCGCAAGCGGGAATAGCCAGAGCTTCTTCGCGCCTTCGCGTCTTCGCGTGAGTCCATTTTTTTCCTCGCGCGAAGACGCGAAGGCGAGAAGGAAGGGGCTATTTGAAATCGATTTGGTCACTGAAATTCTCCTCTTGTGACGTTTGCACCAAAATGCCGTCACGCGAGGAAAACCCCGATCGTCCGCGTCTTCCCGCACGGGCGAAGGACTGGCTGTCACAAGCAGGTCTCCTGGCTCCCGGGTCGTTGCGTTCCTCCACCTTCCCGGCCCCTTTTGAATGCGGATCGAACCGCCGATTGCATCGGCTACGATCCACTGGGTCCAGTGGTATCACGAAGGAAAACTCGCCGGTCACAGTTGCGGGAACAGCACCGGGCTTTCACCGGCTTCCCTTGAAGCCTCTTGCGAGGCACCTGTAACGTCGCGGCGGATAGGCTTGTGCGGTGCGGCAATCAAGCCCTGCCACTTGACGGGCGCATGGCGCTGCGCTCCACAGATGAACGCGAACAGGAGAATGCGAAGATGGCCGGTGTGCTTGACGGCGTGACGATTATCGAAATGGAAGGCATTGGCCCTGCGCCATTTTGCGGGATGATGCTTGCCGACAACGGCGCACGCGTGATCCGCGTTGCGCGAAAGGGCGCGCCCGATGCGAAGGGCCGCGATGTACTGGGCCGGAATCGGGAGCGGATCGAGGCCGATCTCAAATCGCCCGAGGGGATCGCGACAGTGCGCGAACTGGCAAGGTCAGCCGATGGCTTGATCGAGGGCTTCCGCCCCGGCGTGATGGAACGGCTCGGGCTTGGGCCGGATGTGCTTTTGGCCGACAATCCGAAGCTGGTCTTTGGCCGGATGACCGGATGGGGGCAGTATGGCAGTCTTGCACAGGCTGCCGGACATGACATCAACTATATCTCGATCTCGGGGAACCTGCATGGCTATGGCCGGGCAGGCGAGAAACCGACCCCCCCGATCAATGCGATCGGCGATTTTGCGGGCGGTGGCATGATGCTCTCGTTCGGAATGGTGGCGGGAATCCTCAACGCGCGGGGAACGGGCAAGGGGCAGGTGATCGATTGTGCAATGACCGACGGCGCGGCAGTGATCCATGCAATGATGTGGGGTTTTCGGGGGATGGGGGCCTGGCAGGACACGCGCGGCGTGAACCTGCTCGACACGGCGGCGCATTTCTACGACACCTATGAATGCGCCGATGGAACGTTCATCTCTCTCGGGTCGATCGAGCCGCAATTCTACGCGCTTCTTCGTGAGAAAGCCGGACTCACAGACCCGGCGTTCGATGCACAAATGGACAAGTCCGCCTGGCCCGCACTGAAGGCGAAGCTGACCGACCTGTTCAAGTCCAGACCCCGTTCCGAGTGGTGCGCGCTGATGGAAGGCACGGACATCTGCTTTGCGCCCGTGCTCTCGATGGCGGATGCACTTGAGCATCCCCACAATGTCGAGCGCGAGACCTTCGTCACGCTGGATGGCATCGACCAGCCCGCGCCCGCGCCGCGTTTCCTTGGCACGCCTGCACCTGTGCCGATCAGGCGAAAATGAGCCCCATGAAGGTTCTACCGATGCATTTTAAGCCTGACGGAAATATGAACATGTCGCTATAGTCCCTAAAGTTGGGATCGACGCCGTCATTCGTTGTATTCAGGGCCTTTGAGTGGGAGTATTTATGGGCAAGCCGGAACTTCCTGATCGTATCGCGCAGCTTCTTGTTGCGCTGGTAACGATCTTCGCGCTCGTCAATGGCGGGTTCATGCTGTGGGATCCCTTTGGCTGGTATCAGGCCGTTGCAACGGTGAAATTCACCGGGCCTCCGAACCAGCATTTCATCCGCGACATCGGGTTGGCCTATCTGGCCAGCGGCGCGCTGCTGGCCTTTTCGCTGCCCAATCTGGCGATGCGCTGGCTCGCCGCCTTTGCCGGGAGCCTGTGGCTCGGGAGTCATGGTTTGCTTCACATCTGGGAATTCATGACGGGCGTGTGCGCGCCTGGCATCTTCTGGCAAGACGCCCCCGGGGTGCTGGGGCCGCCGCTGCTTGTGTGGGCGGCGCTCGGAATCCTCTTTGCCCAGCAGAAGATAACCCCGGCCGGAGTTCCCAAGGCGCTGTTTCTTGGCGCGATCGAGAAGATGGCGCCCGGCGAATCGGAATATATCCGTGAAATTGCTGCCGCGCCGGGAAATGCGCTGGAGAAGTTCAAGCATTTCATGCCTGCGACGATGCACCGGTGCGAGGCTCCCGCCGATCTTTTCCACATGGCGCGCATCGCCGCGACGCTGGTTGAGGACTGCGGCCCCTGCGCCCTGACGGCGGCCGAGGGCGCGGTGCGCGATGGCGTTGACAGCGCACTGGTCAATTCTGCGCTGGCCGCTGAACCGCCTGAGGGGAACCTCAAGCTCGCGTTCGTCTTTGGCGCGGCGATCGCGCGGCAATCCGCCGAGGCTTTCGCGCTGGGCGATGCGATAGAGGAGGCCCATGGCCGGACAGTCCGGCTCGAACTCGCCATGGCGGCGGCAACGGTGCGCGCCTATCCGGCGATGAAACGGGGACTCGGACTGTCACGAGCCTGTTCGCTCACGCCGCTTTGGGTCGGGTAGCAGCGCACCGCGGATTTTGCCCCTGAAACCGCCTGTGTTCGACGGATGCGTCTGGCCCTTCGACGAAGGGCGGATCGACACTTCAACTCTCATCGCTGCCGCCCTATGGGAATGCCAATGATCCAAGGGGATATGCATATGAAACTGCGCTTTATCGTTGGTGCGGCAAGTCTTGCGCTTGCTGTCGGAAGTGTTCCAGCTCTTGCTTCCGTTGCGGGCAAGCCCGCCGCGCCGGTCGCGGCCAAGCCGCGGCTCGGAAGTTTTGGCGTCGATACCGCCGGGATGGACAAGGCCGTCGCGCCGGGCGACGATTTCTACAAGTTCGTCAACGGTTCCTGGGAAAAGGCCACGCCGATCCCATCGGATCGCGCGTCATGGGGCGGGTTTGCCATACTGCGCGACCTGTCCGACCAGCGGACACGTGAAATCATCGAAACGGTTTCGGGTCAGCAGAATGCTCCCGGCACGGCCGGACAAAAGGTTGGGGACTATTTTGCGAGCTTCATGGATGAGGCGGCGATCGAGGCGAAAGGCCTCAGCCCCATCCAGCCACTGCTGGGGCAGATCGATGCGATACAGTCTCCGGCCCAGCTTGCCCAGATGTTTGGAATGGCCAACCGCATGGGGATCACAAATCCTGTCGGCATGGCTGTGTTCCAGGATCTGAAGGACAACACCATCTATTCGGCCTATCTGGGCCAGGGCGGGCTGGGCCTGCCCGACCGGGACTATTATCTCGAGGACAATCCCCGTTTCGTTGAAACCCGCGCCAAATATGTTGCCCATATCAGCAACATGCTGAAACTGGCAGGTGTTACCGATAGCGCGGCCAAGGCGCAGCGGATTTTCGACCTCGAAAAGAAGATTGCGATAACGCACTGGACCCAGACGCAATCACGCCAGATCGACAAACTCTATAACCCGGTGGCGGCTGCGGACCTTGTGGCAAAGATGCCCGGATTCGATTGGGCAACCTACCTGAAAACAGCGGGCGTTGGCGCGCTGCCGCAGGTCATCGCAACCCAACCGAGCGCACTGACGGCTGCTGCGGCGCTCACCTCGAGCGAGTCGATCGACATCTGGAAGGACTATCTGACCTTTCATACCCTCAAGGCTGCTGCACCCTATCTGGGCAAGGCCTTTGTCGAAGAAGATTTCGCCTTTTCGGGAGCCGTCCTGTCCGGAACGCCGGCACTCAAGGAACGCTGGAAGCGGGGTGTGGACTTCGTCAACGCAGCGCTTGGAGAGGCTGTGGGGCAGCTCTACGTCTCCAAATATTTCCCGCCATCGTCAAAGGCCAAGGCCGATGAGCTGGTCCGCAACTTGCGCGTGGCGATGGACGCACGGCTGGCCAGGCTTGAATGGATGGCGCCCGAAACCAGGGTCAAGGCGCGTGAGAAGCTCGCGGCTTTTACCCAGAAGATCGGCTATCCCGACACGTGGCGGGACTATTCGGCGATGAATGTTGTGCGCGGTGATGCTCTGGGCAATGCGATGCGCGCTGCGGAGTTTGAGTATAACCGGAACCTGGCCAAGATCGGCAAACCTGTCGACCGTGGCGAATGGGGCATGACGCCGCAAACGGTCAATGCCTATGCCAACCCGCTGCTGAACGAAGTCGTCTTTCCGGCCGCGATCCTCCAGCCGCCCTTCTTCGATCCCAATGCAGATGATGCAGTGAATTATGGCGGTATTGGATCGGTGATCGGGCATGAGCTCAGTCATCATTTCGACGACCAGGGCCGTAAGTTCGATCCCAAGGGCAACCTGTCCGACTGGTGGACTGCCGAAGATGTGAAGCGGTTCGAGGCTTATACCGCGCGGGTCGTGAAGCAATATGGCGAATATGAGCCGCTGGCCGGAAGTCATGTGAACGGCGAGCTGACGCTTGGCGAAAACATGGCGGACCTTGCCGGCGTGAACGTCGCGCTCGACGCCTATCGCCTGTCGTTGAAGGGCAAGCCTGCCCCGGTCATCGGCGGCTATACCGGCGACCAGCGCTTTTTCCTTGGTTTCGGCCAAGTCTGGCGCACCAAGTATCGCGACGCGAACCTGCTTCAGCGCCTGACCACTGATCCCCACACGCCGGGCAATTATCGCGCCTATGTCGTACGCAATCTCGATGCCTGGTATGCGGCCTTTGGAGTTGCACCGGGGCAGAAATACTATTTGGCTCCAGCAGAGCGCGTGAAGGTCTGGTAGTTTCATTTCACCCCTCCCGCGTGGCGTCCGGTTGTGACATCCATCACAATCGGGCGCCCGCGACTCGCTTATCCGTGAAGCGAGCTATGCTGATGGCGCATTGGGAGGGATTGTGAACGTTTCCGAACTGGCGGCAATGCTGCCCGAAGGCTCACTCTTTGCGGCCTGCCGTGCGGACGAACTGGCCGACCTGTTGGGCCTTTCGAGCCGGCATGACATGAAGAAGGGACAAACGCTCCTCCTCCAGGGCGATCCCGGCGACCAGCTTTTGATCCTCCTGTCGGGCAACGCCAAGGTTACGATGGTGGCGCAGAACGGGCGCGAAATCACGCTCGACTATGCCGATCCGGGATCGCTGCTTGGCGAAATCGCCGTGCTCGACGGCGGGGCGCGATCGGCATCGGTCATCGCGCTGTCCGCCGGCAGTTATCTGAGGCTGACACGGGCAGCGTTCGAGGCGTTCGTCGAGCGGCAGCCGGGCGCGGCCTGGCGGCTGCTCAGGGAACTGGCCCGCCGCCTGCGCCAGACCAACAATACGGTCGAAAGCGACCGCGCCTTCGCTTCCGGGCCAAGGCTTGCCCGGTTCCTCCAGAGGCTGATGCTCTCGGAAACTTCGAACGGGCGGCTGCGGCTCGACCTCAGCCAGACCGAGCTGGGCGCCTTTGCCGGGATGAGCCGCGAAAACATCAACCGCCAGCTTTCGGCCTGGGCCGATGCGGGCATCATCGCGCTCGAACATGGCCAGATCCGCGTTCTCGACAGTGGCTTCCTGGCGGAGATCGCCGCCTCCTCGGAATAACGGCCTCGACCTGCCGCTTCCGCATTGACAGGGTGGGGCTGGGCATTGTTAGGCTGCGGCCATGACAGCATGGACATTTGGCTGATGACTGAAGACAGCAAAGCTTCCCCACCTGACGCCCCCGCCGATGAGGATGAATCCCGGCGCAGGGCCAACATGCTCAAGGCCGGTATCGGCATCGGCATCGGCTCGGCCGCGATCGTCGCCGCGCTGCTCTATTCGAACAGTGCGCGCCGCAAGAAGGGCGATACAACAGCCAAGGCCAAACCACCGGAGCCGAAGGATCGCGATTAGGCGCTTCCCCTGATCACTTCAGTTTACGCAGACTGATCAATGTCTTGAAGCGTCGCAGCAACGGGTTTTCGTTGAGCACATTCTCTACGAAGGAGGCATAGGCGTCCATGTCGGCGACCGTGATGCACAGGACGATATCGGCTTCGCCCGCCACATAATGAGCCTCGACCACCGCGGCGTTCTGCACGACCTGCTCGGTGAAGCAGGTGACGGTGCGGGCTTTATCATCACAAAGCTCGGCCAGCACGAAAATGGCGATGCGATCCGCCTCCGCGTCAGGCGCGATCCGCGCGGTTGCGCCCAGCAGAATTCCTTTGCCCATCAGGCGTTCGACGCGCCGCTGCGTCGCGCTCGCCGAGAGGTTCACGCGTTCACCCAGCGCAATATAGGAAAGCCAGGCGTCTGCCCTCAACTCTTCCAGAATGCGCCGGTCGCGCTCGTCCACGCTGCCTCCTTCCGACGCCCTCAACATTCGGTGCGCCATCTGAAAAACTATAGAACGCACAGGATTCCTGCGTCAACTGCCGGATATTTGCAAACTCTCTGCGTTGCGAATTGTGTATCCGCCTCGGCCTGGAGGTGCCCAATGACGAATTCCGAACGCTTGCGCGCGGCCCGGCCCGGGCTATTGGCCCTGGAACTCACGCTGATCACGGCCACGTTCGTGTTCGATGAATATATCCCGCTTTCCAAGACGCCGGTGCTGTTCGCCATCGCCTGGCTGTCGATGTGGTGGCGTCGCGTGACATGGCGCTCCGCAGGATTTTCGCTTCCGGCTGGATGGACGCGCCTTGCCCTGATCGGCGTGGCCGCGGGTGTAGCGATGTGGGCGTTTGAATTCTACGGGGTTCAGGCGCTGCTCCAGTGGATCACGGGTGAGCTTCCGGATCTGAACGTCTTCAAGGCGGTTGTCGGCAATCTCAAATATCTGATGATTCTGCTCGCCGCCAATATCGTGTTGGCGGCTTTTGGCGAGGAAATGGTCTGGCGGGGCTACGCCCTGCCACGCGTTGCGGCGCTTTTCGGCGACGGACGGAATGCGTGGATCATTGCGCTTATTCTCGTCAACACGGCATTTGGCCTGGCGCATCTCTATCAAGGGCTGCCGGGCGTCATCGAAGCGGCTTGGGCGGGTGTCCTGCTTGGTGCGCTTTATCTGGCTACCGGGCGCAACCTTGTCGCGCCGATCGTCGCGCACGGCGTATCGAACAATATCGACTTCGTCATGATCTATCTGGGGCTGCACCCCGGCGTACCGGTCTGAGGCTGCCTCAGTTGCCTTGAGTGCAACCAAATCACCGCAAAACGCATAACCATTCCAGTGGCGCGAAATCGAATTGGCGCTTGCACGAGCGAGGGAGATCAGGTGATGAGAAACACAATTCCGGCGCGTGAGGTCTTTGCCGAATGGCGCAAGGATCCGGAATTCATGCGGGAATATGATGCGCTGGAAGACGAATTCGCTCTCGCTTCGCAGATCATCGGCGCGCGGGCGCATGCGAACATCAGCCAGGTGGAACTGGCCGAGCGCATGAACACCAGCCAGAGCGCCATCGCCCGCCTCGAAAGCGGTCGCTTCCGCCCCTCCACGCGGACACTCGAAAAGCTGGCGGCAGCGACAGGGATGAAATTGCGGATCGTGCTCGAGCCGCTGAAGGCGCGTTGAGAAATTGCGGGACGACGGGACGTATTGGTTGGGCCGAACCGTGCCCTAGTGCACGAACCGCGCCACGACATCCCGGTAGCTGCGGCTGACCTTCACCTGCGCGCCCGATTCCAGCACGAGGAAGCATTCGCCGTTGGTGTGCGGCTTGACCTGCTTGACGAGGTCGAGGTTGACGATCGTCGAGCGGTGGACCCTCTGGAACTTGCGCGGGTCGAGCCGCTTTTCGAGGTCCTTCATCGTCTCGCGCAGGATCAGCGTGTCGCCGCCGGTATAGATGCACATATAGTCGCCGGCCGCGTCGATCCGTTCGATGCTGTCCACCTCGACGCGGAAGATCTGCCCCTGATCCTTGATGTTGATCATCTTTTCATAGCGGTTGGCGGCAAGCGTGTCGGTCGTGTCGACGAACTCGTCATGAGCCTCGGGCGCGTGTTCGGCGAGCGCTTCCTTGAGGCGTTCGGCTTCCTCGACCCCCCGCTTCTCGGCGAGCCGTTGGCGCACGCGTTCCATCGTGTCGGCCAGCCGCTCCTGCTCAACGGGTTTCATGAGGTAATCGGTGGCCTGTGCCTCGAAGGCGCGGATCGCGTGGTCCGAATAGGCGGTGACGAAGACGAACAGCGGCGGTTCGACTTCCATCATCCCCGAGACCACGGAAAATCCGTCAAAGCCCGGCATCTGGATGTCGAGAAAGACCAGATCGGGCTTGTGCGTCTTGATCGCACGGATGGCTTCGCGGCCGTTGAGGCATGTGTCGATCACATCGACATCGGGGTGCGCTTCGAGCCGCAGCTGGAGGCCCTGGATCGCCAGCTTCTCGTCATCGACGAGGATGGTCCGGATGGTCATGCTGTCTCCTGCTCGCGGTACGGTATGTCGATCATTACTGAAAATCCTCCGCCCGCCTGGCTGCCGAATTCAATGCGCTGATCCTCGCCATAGGCCTGCGCCAGCCGGTCGCGAATATTCGCAAGGCCCACCCCTGTTGATGCATTCGGGCGCTGGACCGCCCCGTTCAACCCGCTCCCTGTGTCGGATACGGTGATCTGCACGCGATCTCCGATCAGTCGTGCCTCGACGCTTATGTCCGCGCCTTCTTCCTGCGGTGTTACAGCATATTTGATGGCGTTTTCAACCAGTGGTTGCAGGAGGAGCGAAGGGAGGCGCGCCTTTGCTGCGGCACCGTCTATGTCGAAATTGGGGCGCAACCGGTCCTCGAAGCGCATCATTTCGATCTCGAGATAGAGTTTGAGGGTCTCGACTTCCTGTGCCAGCGTCACTTGCGCGGTCGGTTCATAGACCAATGTGTAGCGCAGGAAGGAGGAGAGGCGGGACAGCATCGCATTGGCCCGCTCGGTCTGCTTCAGGAGGACGAGGGTCGAAATCGAATTGAGGGTGTTGAACAGGAAATGCGGATTGAGCTGGTAGCGCAACATCGCCAGTTGGGCCGATGTTGCCTGGCCTTCGAGCGCGACAAGCTCATCGGTCTGGCGTTCGACGATGATGTAGAAATTGATGCCGTAATAGAGCGCTGACCAGGCGCCGAGCAGGAGCGTATTGATCGTGACCGATCCCAGGAAAAGCGAGCCGTTGAACCCGGCGCCTTCGCGGTTCATCATGTTGAACATCCAGGCATCGATCGCCGAATAGGCGGCAACCGCGGCCATCACGATGATGACCGAACCGCCCCAGGTAACCAGCGGTTTTTTGCTGATAAGCGAGCGGAAGATCGCTCCCATGACCAGCGTGATCGAATAGCCCGCCGCCGCTGAAACGAGGACGGGTATGACGAATGAAAGGCTGACGCCGTTGCCTACGCCCGATGCCATGCGGAGCATGAGGTAGAACGTCCAGCCTGCCGATTGGAGGATCCAGAACGCCCGGTTCTTGTCGTCAAAAAAGGGTTGGGAACGCAGCCCGGGAATTTCCATGCCAGCCTTCTAGCTCAAATTGACAACGGATTGAAGCGGCACCGGTCGCGCGTTATGGTCGGTGCAACGACGAGGAGAAGCAGAATGTCCGAAGGCGCGAGCGCAACATTCCACGACATGAGCCAGAGCACCCAGCAAGACTGGGACGCGATCATGTCCCAGAACATCCCATTTGCGCGCAATGGCGGACGGCGCGTGCTTGACCATCTCAAGCTGCTCAACGGGGATTTCGGCGGATTTGCGATCGATCGCCTGCAACACAGCCTCCAGACGGCGACGCGTGCATATCGTGACGGACGGCCTGAAGATTATGTCGTGATGGCGTTGCTCCACGATATTGGCGACACGCTGGGAGCCTATAACCATCCGGACATTGCCGCCGCGATCCTCAAGCCCTTTGTGTCGGAGGAGCTGCACTGGATTGTCGAGCATCATGGCATCTTCCAGGGTTATAATTTCTTCCACTTTCTCGGGCTCGACCGCAACATGCGCGACAAGTTTCGCGGGCATCAATATTATGAAGCGACGGCCGAGTTCATCGATAAATATGACTGCCCGGCCTTCGATCCGAACTATGATACTGCGCCGCTCGAATTTTTCGAACCGATGGTCATGAAGTTCTTCGAATATCCGAAGAACAGCATCTACAAGCGCGAGACAGTCACCGAAGCCGCCTGACGCCCGGAGAGCCTCCTCATTGAGGAACATCCAGCTCGAACGGAATGGCCGGCAGGTCATCCGCGTTGTAGAGATTGGTGTAAGGTGAATCCGCCCATGCATAGCGCACCTTGATGGCATTGGCTGCGTTCGCCCCCGCAAGGATCACGATGTCGCCTTTTGGCATGGCGCGCGCATAGGCGCAGGCGTCGTCGCCGCCGCATGTTTCAAAGCCGATGGCAGTGTCCGAGCTGTAGGTCCTGAGGCCGCCATTGGTGTCCCTGAAATGCACGATCAGGTCCTTGCCCGAACGGGTGACGTGGGTTGCCTCCGGCCCGCCTGGCGAAACATTCTCGCCGTAGACGACAGCGCGGGCATTGCGCGCCAGCCTTTGACCGATGATGGCTTTCTGGGCCGGATGAATGTCGGAACGGTCTCCGAAGTCTATGCTGACGGTCAGCGCGGCGTGGGGATCGGCATTGACGACACGACGTTGTGCCTCCCGCAAGGCCGCCCATCTTGAATTTACGGGGCGGGTCGCCACCGGACCAAAATTCGCCAGCTGGACAATCAGGAACGGCAGGTCCGGCTGGCGGAACGCTGCACGCCAGTCACTCATCAAGGCGGGCAGGAGCTTGCCATATTCGCGCGCATCATAGGTGTTCGATTCGCCCTGATACCAGGCCACCGCCCTGATGTTGTAAGGCGCCAGCGGCGCGATCATGGCGTTGTAGAGATTGGTCAGGCCGTTCGGTATGGCCCAGGGCTCGTTCAGCAATTGTGTGCCTGGCTCGAGTTTGCCTGAAATTTGATAGCGCCATTCGGCCGCCAACTGCTTGTTCGTGCCGTTGGCAAACGCCAGCTTGCGGTCCTCGGGTTTGCCCCAAAGACCGCCTCCGCCGCCAGTATCGACAACGCGCACGACGATGACATTCCTGCCCGCCTTCAGCGTGCCGTGTGCAAGCCGGTAATCGCGTGGCGTTTGCCAGCCATTGGTGGTTCCAACGAGCTTGCCATTGATCCAGGTGATGTCCGAGTCATCGATCGTTCCAAGGCTGATGGACGTGGCTGATCTGGCCTCCGCCGCTGTGAGCGTCACCGTCTGGCGATACCAGACGATGCCGTCAAATCCGGCGAGGTCGGGCTCGCCCGAATCCTCCCAGGTTCCGGATGCAACGATCGTCTTCCAGCCGCTGTCCGCAAAGCCGGGTTTGATCCATTGCGCGCGGGCTGCGGGCTCCGGCTCGCTCGCCCGCGAGGCGTCGACCGCCTTTTTCGACCATGCGAGCTTTGCGGTCTCGGGTGACACTGCATGGAGTGCCAGAGCATCGAGCCCGGCATCATAGGATTTCAGCGTACGCAACCCCGCCGCACTGATCCATGCTTGCACAATCGTTCCGCCCCAAGCACTGCTGATCATGCCGACCGGCACGTTCTGACGCGTCTGGATTGCGTTCGCCATATAGTAGCACACCGCCGAGGCATCGGCAGTCGTCGTTGGGCCGGACACTTGCCAGAATACGGGGTTTTTGAGCTCGCTCCGGGGAGTCGCCTCGCTATCCCTCGGAATGTTGACGAAACGGAGATTGTTGTTGGCAGGCATGAAGGCGCCGCCCCACGCGTTGGTCGCATATTTGACCAGGAACTCCATGTTCGATTGGCCCGAACACAGGAAGACGTCTCCGACCAGAATGTCGTTGAGGCTGGTCTTGTGGCCCCCCTCATCCTCGATGCTCAATGAATAAGGGCCGCCCGCCTCCATTGCGGGAAGATCAGCCTGCCATGCTCCGTCGCTCCCTGCCACCACGGGAACAGAGTGTCCGTCAAAACTGAGCGTCAGGCGCTGCTGCGGCGTGGCCGTGCCCCAGACATGCACTGGCTGGCCGCGCTGCAGTACGGCATGGTCGCCGAATATCCTCGCGAACCTGGGCGTTTCCGAAGCATGCGCAACTGTTGGCAGGGGAGTCATGAGCGCAAATAGCAAAGCCGAGCGGCGAATCGCCGGGAATGGAAGACTCATTCCCAACCCGTTGTTTCGGTGGCCATTTTCCTGCAGACTGTCTTGCACAACCATCTCCCTCGCGTCGCCTGGCAGGCACAACTAGCGCCTTTGTTGCGATTTCAGAATCAATTTGATTGTGACGATACCAGCAACAACAAACGGGCCTGACAATGATCGATGCGCCGCCGCGCGTGGCCGGCTGGTGACCCCTACGGGAATCGAACCCGTGTTTCAGCCGTGAGAGGGCCGCGTCCTAACCGCTAGACGAAGGGGCCGCAAAGGCGGGGCGGCCTTATGACCGGCGGAGCCCCGCGTCAAGTTTGGGCACGGTCGCGGATGCCGGTCACAAGCCCGTCATGCAGCCATTGCCCGAGAAATACCCCCGCGCGGTTGACGCCTTCGCTTTCGCCCAATTGTTCGACCTGAGCGAGGCAAAGCTCGCCAAAGGTGATGCCCGAACGCATCTGGACGATCGCAATCCTCTCGTCGTCGTCGATCGTCCGGAAGCTGGGAGAATAGTCCTGCCGCCAGATCAGCAGGGCCGCCGGAAGAGGCAGACGTTCGGCTGCCGGTGGCACTTCCCCAGCGGACTGCGCTGACCAGATGGCCCCGACATTTGTGGTTGCCGTCCCCAGCTCAAGAGTCGGCACGAAATCCAGCCGGGCATTGTCCCAGTCGATGTCCGGGACTTCCATCGCCGCCAGCGGCACGGCATCAGATCCCGAAAAGCATCTCGACAGCGCCCATTCGAGCCAGGCCAGTTCGGCCAGTTCGGGATCGTCGGGGTAGAGCCGGGTGAGTGTTGTGTCGAAACCTTCGCCATAGACGCCCAAGGTCCAGCCATGTGGCGGGTTTTCGGCAATATGCACGAGCGCCGCCAGAGTGAACGCCTCATCCCCCAGCCAGGCGTTGAGCTGCTCGAACGTCTCGCGCAGGCAATCGACGAGCTGAACGCGATAGGCGTTGTGATAGACGGCAAGCCCCGGCGCTGCGGTTGCATCGCCAAAGTGCGTGACGGCATCGTCCGCATCGCCGACCAGCGCGCGGCGAAAGCTGCGCTGAGTGACGAGCAAGTTCATGCCGCCACCCGATCCCTTGCGCCCGCAAGATCGCGCGCAACCGCAAGTTCGGCTAGAAGGTCCTCGAGCGGTGGGATATTGTCATCGCGCTCGATCATCGTCGCGACCGGTCCGACGAGGCGGCAGGCTTGCTGGTAGAGCGACCAGACCGAAGGGCAGATGGCCTGATCGTGCGTGTCGATCAGCAACTCGCGTCCCTGGCTGTGGCCTGCCAGATGAATCTGACGGACTCGATCGGCGGGAACCCCGTCAAGATAGGCAATGGGATCGAAGGCGTGGTTCGTCGCGCTGACGTAGATGTTGTTCACATCAAGCAAAAGGAAACAGCCCGTACGGGCCGTCATTTCGGCAAGGAATTCCCATTCGGTCATTTCCGACTGCCCAAAGGTCAGATAGGAAGACGGATTTTCGATCAGCATCGCCCGGCCGAGCGCATCCTGCGCCTGCGAGATATTGGCTGAAACAAGATCGAGCGCTTCGCGGGTATAGGGAAGGGGAAGCAGGTCGTGCGAATTGAACCCCTCGATCCTCGTCCAGCAGAGATGGTCCGACACGACGGCCGGCTCGATCCGGTCGACCAGTTTGCGAAGCCTTCGAAGATAATCACGATCAAGGCCATCGGCGGAGCCGATTGACATCGACACGCCATGCAGGGCGACGGGATGGATTTCGCGAACCCGGTCGAGGACATGAAGCGGGCGGCCGCCCTCGAGCATGAAATTTTCAGAAATGACCTCGACGAAATCAACCGGAACGCGCCCGCCGAGAAATTCCTCATAATGCTGAGGCCTCATGCCGAGGCCAAATCCCTGCAAGCCGCTGCCTGTCATGATGTCCGCCGTCAATTGTCGGGGTGGGGGCCCGGCCACGTATTGGCCGGGCCCGGACGATCAGTTGGGCGCCGTAAGGCTGCCGCCAGCAGCGGTGCACGCCTTGGCGGTCATTTCCTTGAAGCCCTGGCCCTTGCATTCATTCTGGCCCTTGCACGCGGACTTTGCGGTCGCGCAGTCCGACGTTCCCTTGCAGGTGTTTATGCCATAACAATGGACCGTTTTTTCTCCTTCAGCGGCGATTGCCGGTGCTGTGACAGCAGCGGCGGATACGGCAATCAGAGCCGCCGTCGCAGCGAAGCTTGCACCATTGCGAAGAGTAATCATAAAGTGTCTCCTGATACCTCAAGTTGCGCCAACAAGGCATGGGTACTTCGCTGGCTCGTTCTGGATCGTTACACTTATTATTTTGACAGGCGAAACTGGTTGCGCGCCCAGCCGTGTAACCTTCCGGCGCAACTGGCCGAAACCATCATGTGATCCGGAATTTTTGTCATGGATCACCGGGCGGCTGGTTCATCCCCCCATGATCGCCGCCCGCCTCCCCCAATTCCTGTAAGGAGAGTTATTATGTCACCCAGTCACGCAGCACTCGCAGCTTCGCTTGCCGTTGCCATTGCCACCGGAAGTGCGCAGGCCGCGCCCCAGCCGATGGAAAAATGCTATGGCATTTCGCTTGCCGGCAAGAATGACTGCAAGGCCGGTGCCGGCACAAGCTGTGCCGGGACTTCAAAGGTCAATTATCAGGGCAACGCCTACAAGCTTGTCGAGGCCGGAACCTGCACCAAGACCAAGACCCCCAAGGGTTTTGGCTCGCTGACCCCCAAGGCCTGATCGTTTCCCCGCCGCGTTGACCCGAGCCGGAGACAAGAGATGAAGACGTTCGCCCATCGCTATGCCAATGCTGGCCGCCGGGCCGGTGGCATCGTGCCCGATGCGCTTCTTTTGCTTGTCGCCCGGCTCGGTGCAGCGGCGATTTTCTTCCTGTCGGGCAGGACCAAGGTCGAAGGGCTGATCGAAATCACCCCGGCAACCTATGAGTTGTTCAGGACCGAATATGCCCTTCCGCTTGTTCCGCCAGAGATTGCAGCGGAGCTTGCGACCTATTCCGAGCATGGTTTCCCGATCCTGTTGGTCCTCGGCCTCTTCACGCGTCCGGCAGCGGCCGCGTTGCTGGGCATGACGCTGACGATCCAGATATTCGTCTATCCCGACGCATGGCCCACCCATCTGGGTTGGGCTGCGATCCTGCTTCCGCTGATCGTGCGCGGCGGAGGCGGGCTCTCGCTCGACCGGGCGTTGGGGCTTGAAAAAGCCTGATCGCTCAGGCCGCGGCCTTGCGGTCCGATATTTCCTGGTTGAGCATTTCCGCCAGCAGGAAGGCCAATTCCAGTGACTGGCCGGCGTTCAGACGCGGGTCGCAATGGGTGTGATAGCGATCTGACAGGCTTTGCTCCGAAACGTCCATCGCTCCACCGGTGCATTCGGTGACGTTCTGGCCGGTCATCTCGATATGGATGCCACCGCCATGTGTCCCTTCGGTGCGATGCACCGCAAAGAAACCGCGCACTTCGGCAAGGATGCGATCGAAAGGGCGCGTCTTGTATCCGTTTGCCGCCTTCACGACATTGCCGTGCATCGGATCGCATGACCAGACGACGGGGTGTCCCTCGGCTTTCACTGCGCGTACGATGGATGGAAGATGGGCTTCGATCTTGTCGTGCCCATAGCGCGTGATCAGCGTCATCCGGCCCGGAACACGCTTCGGGTTGAGCGTGTCGAGCATGCGCAGCAGGGCGTCCGGCTCTAGGCTGGGGCCGCATTTCATGCCGATCGGGTTGCCAATCCCGCGTAGGTATTCAACATGCGCAGATCCCTCGAAGCGCGTGCGATCCCCGATCCACAGCATGTGCGCCGAAGTGTCATACCATTGGCCGGTCAGCGAATCCTGTCGGGTCAAGGCCTGCTCGTAGGGCAGGAGCAATGCCTCGTGGCTGGTATAGAAATCAGTGCCCTTAAGCTGTGGCACAGTTTCGGGGTTGATCCCGCAGGCTTCCATGAAGTCCAGCGCTTCGCTGATCCTGTCTGCGACATCCTTGAACTTCTTGGTCCAGGGGGAGCGCCCCATGAAATCGTGCGTCCATGCATGGACCTGGAGAAGGTTTGCATAGCCGCCACCCGCAAAGGCCCGCAGCAGGTTGAGCGTCGATGCGGCCTGTGAATAGGCCTTGATCATCCGTTCGGGATCGGGGGTGCGGCCCGCTTCCTCGAATGCGATGTCGTTGATGATGTCTCCGCGATAGGAGGGCAGCGAGACGCCGTCTATTTCCTCGGTATCGGCGGAGCGCGGCTTTGCAAACTGGCCAGCCATCCGGCCAAGCTTTACGGTCGGCAGTTTTGACGCAAAGGTCAGGACAACGGCCATCTGGAGCAGGACGCGGAACGTATCGCGGATATTGTTCGGGTGGAATTCCGCAAAGGATTCGGCGCAATCCCCGCCTTGGAGGAGGAAGGCCTTTCCATCCACGACCTTTGCCAGGTCCGCCGTCAGGTTGCGTGCTTCACCGGCGAAGACGAGCGGCGGATAATTGCCCAGCGTTGCGGTCGCGCGGTGGAGCGCGTCCGGATCGGGATAGCTGGGCAGTTGGCGGGCCTCGTGCCGGGTCCAGCTCTCAGGAGTCCATTTCTGCTTCATAGGCGCTGTGCCTTGGGCAAAGTTACGCCGAAACGCAAGGATTTCGCGTTTTCATTGCGAAAAGAACGGCTTTTGGAAAGCCGCGCTGGGTGCACTGAAGCAAGAAATTGTATCAAGTCGGGACTGTTGGGCGAAACGACCAAATTTCCGGACTTTGGAGTCAGCGGCTTCCCTGTTATGGCAGTTTCCCTGATCCGAAGCGTCCGTTCGACGCACGAGCTGCTGAAGCAGCCGGAAGTCGGACTGGTTGTTGCCCTGGAAGTCGCACCAAAAATTTTGACTGACCTGACTAGGGGTGTTGTTGTTATGCTTATTTCGAAAAAGTTTCTCGCCGCAGCGGCCTTTAGTTCCACCATGTGGGCCTCGCCCGCTTTCGCGGCTCCTCCCCCTCCGGTTGTGATTCCGAGTTGTGCGATTATCGGCCTTGATGATATTGTTCCGACCGCTCAGGCTTGCGACGGCTATTATCAAGGCAACTTGCTCAACGCAGCCAATCTCACGCAGCAGACAACTGCTCTTGGCAATATTGGGCTCGCCTGGGGCGGAGTAACACTCGAGAAACTGGATCCGGGTGCAGCGCTACTCAATTTCAACACCGTCCTGAACGGCCTGACATGGATTGGCATCCACTATGGCGCCGGGCAAGGTCCTGTTGATGCGCCGGGCGGCGTAACCGCCTTCTACCGGTTTGATGCAGGCGTTAACCGGGATACGTTCAACATCACGCCGGGGTCCATTTCGGGCGTTTCGCTCTACGCAACCAGCCCCGGTACGGTTCCCGAGCCTGCCGCTTGGGCATTGATGATGGTGGGCTTCGGCATTGCCGGCACTGCGATGCGCCGGCGCGCGAAGGTCGTTTTCGCCTGATATCCCAACCGGAATTGTCAAAAAAATGACGCCGCCGGCCTTAGGGCTGGCGGCGTATTTTTTGTCTTTCATGCCGGTATGAGTGGGGCAGATTTCCGCCGGTTCCACGCAATTCTGCGGCTGATGGCACGATAGCCGTTCATAATTGGGCAACCATCAAAGCGCTGCGACGGTTAGGGTCTGATTAACAATTCGACCGCAAGCTCATCCACACAGGCGNNCGACGATTGTCATATTGATCGCCTCGACAGCAATGGTCGCAGGCGCGAAGAGAATTCGCCGCCTTCCGCCTGCGCCTCCCCCGCCAACAACTGTCGAGCCCGCTCCTGCGCCGGCTCCAGCCCCTGCGCCCGCTCCGGCGCCCGCTCCGTCAGGATCCTATGATCCGATGACGGTCCAGCTTCC
>CXWL01000325.1_pt1 | contig 48225 bp, 33 predicted proteins | sample 590931 | NCBI WGS metagenome assembly CXWL01 (sample SAMEA3498368, study PRJEB10139) | groundwater metagenome | biome: water well; material: biofilm material | place: Germany | collected 2015-04-27 | reverse complement strand
CAGCAGCAGCGCCACGGCCTGCACGGCGGTGCCGATGAGCAGCAGCGGCCGGCGTCCGAGGCGGTCCACGAAGGCGATGGCCACCAGCGTGAAGACGAGATTGATCAGCCCGACCCAGACGGAGGAGGCAAAGGCGACATTCTTCACCGCGCCGGCGGACGCGAAGATTTTCGTCGAATAATACATGATGGCGTTGATGCCGCAGAATTGCTGGAACAGTGCGAGCGACACCGCCAGCACCAGCGGCCGGCGGTAATTCCCGGCGAATAGCGCGGGAAAGGGCGGCTCGGTCTGGGTCGCCGTGGCGTGGATGGCGGTCAGTTCCTGCTCGGCGTGCGCCGGTCCATCCACCTGGGTGAGGATGGCCCGGGCCTCGTCGGCGCGGCCGCGCCGGGCAAGCCAGCGCGGGCTCTCGGGCACGGTGAACAGCAGGCCGATGAAAGCGAGGGCCGGCACGACCTCCATGCCGAGCATCCAGCGCCAGCCGTAGGCGGTGTTCCAGGCCTCGTCGCCCAGACCCTGGATGACCCGGTTGACGAACAGCGTCAGGAAAATCCCGGTAACAATGCCGAGTTGGAACAACGACCCGAGCCGGCCGCGCCATTTTTCCGGAGAAATCTCCGCGATGTAGACCGGGCAGATCATGGACGAGGCGCCGATGCCGAGGCCGCCGATGATCCGGGCGACCAGAAACAGGTCGAAGGTGCGCGGAATCGCGGACAACAGGGCTGACACCGCGTAGAGCGCGGCGCAGAGGAAAAGCATCTTTTTGCGGCCAAACCGGTCGCTCAGGAACCCCGCGAAAATCGCCCCGGGGATGCAGCCGAGGATCGCGCTCGCGCCGGCCAGACCTTCCTGCGCCGGGCTCAGGCCCAGGTGCGCCGTGAGGTAGGAGTTGGCGCCGTTGATCACGGCGGTGTCGTAGCCGAACAGGAAGCCGCCGATGGCGGTCACGCCGGTCGCGAAGAAGACGAAACGGAGCGAATTGGCAGGGGTGGATGTCATGGCGGGAAACGGGTTGGCGGAGGGCTGGTCAATGCTGACGCAGCGTGAGGCTGAGTTCGAAGTGATCCCCGCGATAGTGGACGATGGAATACTCCATCGGCTGCCGCCGCGTATCGAACACCGTGCGGGTGCGTCGCAGGAGCGGGGTGCCGGCCTTGACGGCGAGCACCCGGGCCAGCCGGCCGTCGGCGACCACCGCCGTCAGTTCCTCGTCGGATTGATCGGCGATGACCCCGCTGCGATTCCGGATCAATTCGTAGAGCGGATGGTTATAGTCATCGTCGCCGGCCAACCCGAGGCGCGGATGCAGATAAGAGAGGAAGCGCACCACCGGCCGGCCATCCCATCCGCGAACGCGATCAAGACTGAGCACCTCGGCTCCCGCCTTGAGGTGCAGTCGGCTCGCGGCGTCGGCCGGCGCGGCGACCATCCGGGCTGACACCGAATAGGTCTCAACCTTGACGCCCTTCGACTCCATCTCGCGGGTGAAGCTCTGCCAGGCGCCGACGCCGGAATGAACCCGGGGTTCCACCACGCGGGTGCCCACCCCGGCCTTGCGGTTCAGGCGGCCCTCGCTCACGAGCCGCGCAATCGCTGCCCGCAGGGTGTTGCGGCTCACGCCCATGGCGTTGGCGAGCGACACCTCGTCGGGCAGCAGGGTGCCCGGGGTCTGGGTCGGGCGGGCCAGCAGGGTGCGCAACGATTGCTCGGCCTGCGCGTGGAGCGGGAGCGAGCTGCCCGGATCAAGCCGCAATCCTTTCAGGAGAGAGAGCGGTGCGGCCGGCTTGGTCCGAGGGAGGATCGGCTGAAGGGGCATTTGTTCAAACAATCCAAACAGCGGGCACATGTCAAGCGGCACCTCGCTGCGGGCGCGCAGCCGGCGAGTGCGCGTGGCCCGGCAGCATTTCCCGCAGGACCGGGGCCGATTTCACCGAACGGTCTTCGCGGCGGCGGCCACCATCTTGGTCGGGAGGTTTTCCGGCACCGGCTCGCCTTGGAGCCAGCCGAGGGAGGCGAGGAAGCGGTCGGCGGCGAGCGTGGTCTCGCGGAAGTAGCGCCCGTCGACCTCGCCGCGATTGAAGAACGAGTGCCCCTGTCCGTCGTAGAAATGCACGTCGCACCGCGCGCCGGCCTTGGCCATGCTTTCTTGGAAGCGCCGGATCTCCACCGGCGCGATGACGGTGTCCACCGCGCCGTGGAAGATGACGGTCGGCGGCGCGCCAGCCACGATATGGTTGGCGGGCGAATGTTCGAGGAATTCGATCCATTTCTCGCCGAAGCGCCGGACGAACGACGAGTCGGCCGCTTCCGTCGGCCGGCCGCCGATCACCGGGTTGAACAGCACGAGTGCGGCGGGTTGGAGCGGCACCTGCAAATCGTCCGCCGGATCGTCCCCGCCCGGCACGAGCGCGATGCAGCCGGCGAGGTAGCCGCCGGCCGAGGCGCCCCCGACGCCCAGCCGCGCCGGGTCGATGCCCAGTTTGGCGGCATACGCGCGCACCCAGCGGAAGGCGGATTTGGCATCCTTCACGCAGACGCCGGGCAGGTCCCGGCTCTGCCCCTCATTCGCCGGCAGCAGGCGGTATTGCACGCTGATGCAAACCAGGCCGCGCGAAGCGAGATAAGTGCTTTGCGGTGCCAGCTGGCTGGGCGCGCCCCCGGTCCACGAGCCGCCGTGGAAAAACACGAGCGCGGGCCGTCGGTCGGTTGCCCGCCAATCCGCGGGCTTGAAGACGAACAGCTGCAGTTCCCGGCCGTCGACGTGTTTGTAGGTGAGCGGTTCTCCCGGAAGATCCGTGAGTGCCGCGGTGCGCAGCGTGAGGCCGCCAAGCATGGCAAGCAGGAGCAGTTTTTTCATGACGGTGGAATTCAGGGTTTGGCGCGGACGAGGACGATCGCATCGCCGGGCGCGAGTTTCACGGTCGCGACCGGCCGGCCGCTCTCCGCGTCCACCAGGCCGGCGGGCACCGCGACTTCAGCCGGCGCGCCCGGCTCTCCGGGGTTCACGACGACATAGCCGCCCGTGAAGCGCCGCGCGTAGCACGGCGAGTCAGCGAGCTTCAGTTGCGCGAGGTCGTTGGGTCCGACCGGATCACCGAGCGGGGCGTAGAGCAGTCCGGGCCACGGTGTGGCGGTGGCCGGCCGGTCCGTTGCATGCTGGACGATCAGCGGCAGACCCAGCGAGGTCGAGCGCTCTGCGGTGACCGTGAGCAGGAACGAGGCGTAGCTGTAGCGGATGAGGCGCGCATACTCGGGCTGGTCGGAGTTGAGCCGACCCGCGAGGTAACCGGCGGCGCCGCTCATGGCGATCACGTGCAGGTGTGCGCGCGCGGCGTCGGCCAGGATGCCGGCCTTGTTCAGCCAAGTTTTGCCGGTGATGGGGTGGTAAACCACGGGCGGCGGCCCTGGTGGGCCCGAGCCGGCATCCCGGCGGCGCGATTCTTTGCCGCTGGGCGGCAAGGTTTGCGGCGTAAGGAACGAATCCTCAAGGCAATAACCGTCCAGCAGGCCATGCACGGCAGGGCCGTTGATCAGCCCTTTGGCACCGAGGTTATAGGTGCTCGCGACGGAATTGGCATACAGGACGGGATCGCGGCCCGTTTCCCGGCGCACGATGGCGCGGATATTGCGGGTGTAGGTTTTGAGCGACTCGAGCGAGCTGGCGAAATCGTGCGGCCGGCCCGTGGCGGGATTCCAGAGGTTCCCCGCCTTGAGATTGCGGCCCAGTGCATCGCACAGGTTGATGGGCTCGGCGCGGAAGGTGTCCCACCAGGCGCCGTCGTAACCGGCGCGCATGACCTCAATGACGCAGCGGGCCTTGTAGGCCTGGGCTTCCGCCAGGCTGGGTTCGACGGCGTAGCGGATGTGGCCCGACGCGCCGGGCCAACTGGCGCTGAAACGCACGCTGGGCCGGTCGCGGTTGCCGAGGTATACCGGACCGAGCGCTGCAGTGCCGGCGCGGTGCGTGGCGGGCGCGCTCCGGTCGAAGCCGCGCTCGACCGTCACCCGGCCGGTGGCGGCGTCCACCGCGGTGACCTTCATCAACTCGTCATCCAGCCGCAGCCAGTAGCAGTAGCGGGAGCGGTCCTGCAGGTCCACGCCGGCGGACGTGCTCGCCACGACCGCCAACTCGCCGTCGCGCGGCTCGGCCAGGGTGAGCTCGCGCGCGGTGGCGTCGAGATCGTGCGCCAGCCTGGCCACCCGCACCATCGCGATGCCGCGGCGGTATTCCTGCTCCAGCCAGAGGATGTCGGGCCCGTTGGTGGTGAATCCGCCCATGTAGACGATCACCGGTGGCGAGCCTGCGGACCGCGCGTCACGCACGAGGCGCAACGCAGGAGTGTGGTCGTAATAGGCCATGCGCGCCGGTGCGAGGGCCTCGGCCAGGGGGATGCCGGCCACCGGTTGCGCGCGAAAATCATCCAGCACGATGGCGCTGACCGGATAGGCGGGTGGGCGCTGGGCGGCGAGGGCGGCCCCGGCGCCGAGCAATGGGAGTAGTATGCGAGGCAGCGAGCGGAGTGTCATTATGCGGGGCCGGGCTGGTTAGGAGAGGCGACCCCGATGTAGCCGGGGTGTGGATAACAGCCCAACATATCGGCAGAGACCGGTTGCTTCAACCCACGCAAACACGGGTGGACTCACGAAGTGGTGAAAGTTGCGGGCGGATCGACGCGGACCACGCCCAAGCGGTATGACACGGTCCTTCGCGGACTTCGCGCCTTCGGGCGCGGGGCGCTGTGGGCACACCGGAGCATTGAGGAATTGCCACCTCGAGTGACAGGTGCTAGCCCCTAGGGCGAGATGCGCTGCCATCCCCTTCGCCTGGTTACCTCGTTCGCCGCCGTCTTGGCGCTGCTGCCAGCCTTGCGGAGTCAGCCGGCGGCCACGGTGGGTAAAGGCCTGACCTTGCCGCCGGCCCTGGCCCGCGTGGTCAGCGGGGAATACCGCGAACTCGACGACCGCCGCCGCCAACTTGAGACCGAGTTGCTGGCGTTGCCCGCTCCATCCAAGAACGAGCGGGGTCAGCGGACGGGGTGGAAGCACTTTGGCTATAACGACGCCCTGGTGGGCGAGCACTGGGTGGAGATCGACCTCGGGGGATTGCATCGGATCGACGCGATCTGTCTCGTGCCGGTGGACGCCCCGGCCCCCGATGGCACCAACACGTCCGCACTGGGTTTTCCCCAGCGGTTCCGCGTGCTCGTGGATGACGGGAGCGGAGTGCGGACGGTCGTGGCCGACCGGGCGGAGCAGGATTTCCCCAACCCCGGCGATCTGCCGGTGCTGCTGCCCGTGCCCCCCGAGACGACCGCCCGGCGGGTGCGCGTGACCATGAGCAAACCCTGGATGCGGGGCATCTACCGCGCCTACGCCCTGAGCGAAATCATGGTGCTCCAGGGGAACCGCAATCTCGCCACCGGCCTGGCGGGCGTGAAGGTCCGGACGAGCGGATCGCTGGAAAGCGCCCCCACCTGGAGCCGGCAGAACCTGATCGACGGGCAAAGCATCGTCGGCGCGCCGATCCGCGTCGTCGGCAAGCCGTTGAAGCATGGCTGGGAATCGGAGCACTTCGCGGACGCGGCCACCCAGGTGTGGGTGCAGGTGGATCTGGGCCGGGCCCAACCGTTCGACGAAGTGCGGCTGCTGCCGGCGAAGCTGACCGAATTCTCGATCACGCACGGTTACGGCTTTCCCCGGCGGTTCCGGGTGGAGGCCTCCGATGAGGCCGAATTCACCACCTCCCGGGCGCTGGCCGACTGGACGAACCGGCCGTTCGGCGAGTCCGGCTTCAGCCCGCTCACGATCCCGGCCGATCGCACGCCCGCGCGCTATGTGCGGGTCACCGCGCATGAACTCTGGCAACGCAACCAGGACATCTACACCTTCGCCTTGGCCGAGTTGCAGGTCTATCAGGGCGACCGCAACATCGCCGCCGGCACCCCGGTCACCGCCCACAGCGTGTCTCCCGGCAATAACGCCAATTTCAGCGCGGCGGCCCTGACGGACGGCCTGCGCGGCCCGCTGTTCCTCACGGAATGGCCCGAATGGCTGGGCGGACTGTCGCGCCGCCGCGAGGTCCTGCAGGAGGACGCGGGCATCCGTCTGCGCCTCGCGGCCCTGCAGCCCGGGCTGGTGGACGTGGCGGCGTGGGCACTGGCCGCAGTGCTCGCGCTGGTCATGCTGGCCGCCGCCGCGCTCTGGTATATTGTTCGCCGACAACAAGCGCGCGCCATGGCGGCGCTGCAGCGGCGCATCGCGGGCGATCTCCACGACGAGATCGGGAGCAATCTGGCCAGCATCGCCATGTTGGCCGAGCTGGGGCAGCGGCAGCACACGGATCAGGCGGACACCGACATCGACGAGATCGGACGGCTCGCGGGCGAATCGGCCGCCGCGATGCGGGACATCGTCTGGCTGACGCAGCCGGGGCCGCATGACGCCCAGCAGCTCGGTGAGCGACTCCGGCTGGCGGCCCAGCGCCAGCTCAAGGGGATGGAGTGGAAGTTTGAGATCGACGGTCTCGATGCCGCACCCTCGCTGGATGTGCAACGGCACCTGCTGCTGGCGCTCAAGGAGATGCTGAGCAATGTCCTGCGCCATGCCGCCGCGCATTGCGTCGAGGTCCGCCTCGCGGTGCGCGAACCGCGATTCACGCTGGAGGTGCGGGATGATGGCCGCGGTTTCGCGCCGGACCGCCAGGGCGACGGACATGGCTTCACCAGCCTCCGCCACCGGGCGACGCTCGTTGGCGGGGAACTGTCGCTGGCCAGCCAGCCCGGCGGCGGCACGCGCGTCGCGCTGAGCGGTCTCCTGCGCCCGCCCGACGGACCTCCTGTTTCACCCACATGACCGCCCCGAAGAAAACCGTCTGGCTGATCGAGGACAACGCGGCGTTGTGCCGGACCATCGCGCGCGTCATCGGCGCCATCAAGGGACTGGCCTGCACCGCGAAATACTACCGGTGCGAGGATGCACTGGCCCGCCTGGCGGATCCGGCGGCCCCCCGCCCGGACATTGTCCTGCTCGACGTCGGCCTGCCCGGGATGAGCGGGCTCGATGGCATTCCCCTGCTCAAGGAACTCGCCCCGGCGACGCACATCGTGATTCTGACCGTCTTCGACGATGACGAGAAAATCTACCGGGCGGTTTGCGCCGGCGCCTCGGGGTATCTGCTGAAGGGCGCGGACATGGACGAGTTGGCGACCGCCCTGGGACAGATCATGCGGGGTGGCGCGCCGATGACGCCCCGCGTGGCGCGGCGCGTGCTCGAGATGTTCTCCCGCCTCGCCCCGCGGGAGACGACCGTCCCGGCGCTGTCGCCGCGTGAACGCCAGGTGGTCGAAGGCATGGCCGAAGGCCTGACCAACAAGGAAATCGCCGCCAAGCTCGGCCTCAGCACCCACACGACCGACGGTTACACCCGCTCGATCTATGAGAAGCTCCACGTGAAGACCCGGAGCGGCGCCGTGGCCAGGATGATGCACGGGCGTCCGTTCGACGGGCGGTAGCAGAAGTGGTTTCGGAAATACGGTGGTCCATCAGGCGCCGGTATGGAAACCGGCGCCCACCCGGGATAAAGCGGCTGCACGCGTCTTTATTCCCCTTTGGGTTCAATACCTCAGAGCCCAGGTCACCGTGCCGCAGGCTTGTCCGGCCTTTGGCGTGACGGGTAAACTTGTCCCGGGGATCATTCGCGTCGCTTCGTCGATTCGGATAAATTTCATCAGGTCGTCGTGATTTTGATCAGGGTTCACGCTTTTCCGGGGACCGGCTTCGATTCCTGGGAGAGGGCGATGGCCGCGGTGATCGCGACGGCGATGCCCGCGGCCTCGATGAGACCGACGCGTTCGCCCAGGAAAATCAGCGCCAGCACGATGGTGACCAGCGGTTGCACGGCGGCGGCCAGGGTCGTGACCACGGCGGCCTTGCCCTCGCAGCGGTAGGCCGCAAAGGCGGCGATGACTCCGAAGCTGTTCAGCACTCCCGCCGCGAGGCCGGACCAAACCATGGCGGCGGACATGTTCCAATCGAGCGGCTTGGTGGCGACGATCCACAGGGCGATGGGGATGAAGGCCGCGCACCAAGCGAGGTAGGACAGCTCCGCCGAGACGTGGTTGGTGGACACCTTTTGCGTGGCGCTGAAGACGCCCCAGCAGACCATCGCGCCCAGAGAGTGGAGCATCCACGGGGTCAGGCTGATCCGGTGCAGCAGCTCCAGCGGCTGCCCGAGGCTCTTTGCCTCCCCGCTGAGCAGGAGGATGGCCGCCACGGCGAGGAGGATGCCAAAACCCTGGATGAGGTTGAGCCGCTCCTTGAACCAGAAATAGGCGAGGAAGAGGGTGACCAGCGGATAAACATTGGTGAGCGGCACCGCGACGGCCGTCACCGCCCCGGCCTCGAGCGCGAGGTAAAAGAAGATATTGCCGGCCGCCGCGATCAGTCCGGAGACAAAGCCCCAGAAAAGCCCGCGGCGCCGGTTGGTGCCTGTCCGCACGTTCTTCGACCGGGCGGCGAAGATGACGGACGGGACAAGGGCGAACGTGAAGAGCATCTGCGTCATCCAGCCGGAGAGCTCGCGGCTCGGGCCTTTCGACAGCACGCCCCAGATGCCCCAGCAAGTCGCGGCCGTGAGGGTGTAGAGGAGCCACGGGGGCAGGAGCGGGGCTTTGGCGGCAGGCGTGGTGCTCATCGAAGAGGAAGGGGTGGTGCGGCCGGATCAGGCTACGGTCGTAATTTTGGTCGCCCGCTCGAAACGCCCCGGTTCGCGGCCGGCGAGGGCGGCGAGCGCGAGGGAGAGCATCTGCACGGGCAGCATTTCCAGGACGGGCAACAGCCGCGCGGGCGCCGCCGGCAAACGGAACGGGCCCGGCTCGCCCGCCTCCCCGACCAGCGCGGCCGACCCGCCGGCGGCCCGGATGTCGCGGGCGAGCGCTTGGTTGAGTTCCAACGTGGCCGGCTCGCCGGCAAAGACCAGGGCATGCAGGCCGGGAGCGACCATTTCCAGCGGACCGTGGCGGAACGCCGGGCTGCTCATCCCTTCGGCGTGAAACCGCGTGGACTCCTTGAGGATCAGCGCGCCCGTGCCGGCGGCCGCGAGCGAAGCGCCGCGACCCAGGAGAAAGAGGTGGTGGAGCCCGGCGAACTCGGCGGCGAGTTCCGCGACGTGCGCGTGCCAGCCGGCGAGATAACCTTGCACGGCGGGCGCGGCCTGATCGGCCTCCCGCAACAGGCCGGCCAGATCGTCGCCGGTCAGCGCGCCGCCGAGCCAGTCGAGGGCGACGAGCGTGGCGAGGTAGGTTTTGCAGGAAACGGAAAACTCCGCGCCGGCGCGCAAGGGCACCACGGCGTCGGCCCGGAGCGCGAGCGGTGAATCCGGGGTGTTGGTGACGCCGATCACGAACGGCCGCGCCTCCCGGGCGCCGATCAGGTCGAGCAACTGCACCAGCTCGACGCTGCGGCCGGATTGGGACACGGCGATGACCAGCGGGCGCCCGTCGAGCAGCGCCGACTGGGTGTGAACGAGTTCCCCGGTCTCGACCAGGCACGCGACGCGCCCGGCGCGCACGAGCCGGAGGTGCAGCGGATACAGGCCATGCAGCGACGAACCGATGCCGGTGAGCACGATGCGCTGGCCGGCCAGGGCGCGTTCCGGCAGGAGCGGGAGCGTGCGGAGGCCGGCGACGGTATCGGCCAGGGCCTGCGGTTGGGCGAGGAGGTCGCGCAGGTAAGCGCCTTCCAAGACGGAAAAATTGGGGGACATGATAATTTATTTGAGGGAAAGGCGGTAGGTTTGGAGCTGTTGGCGGGCGAAGCTCGCGGGCAGGGCGGCCGCGCCGTCGAGCGGGACGGGCTCGAGATCGGTCTCGATGTGTGTGGTGCGCCGGACGGAGGCGAGGCCCGGGGCAAGCGTGACGGTGGCGGAGGCCGGCGAGTCGGAGACATTCCACAGACGCGTGATGATGCCGTGCTCGATGCCTTCCTCGGCGGGCTTCACCGCCCAGAGCAGCACGGAGGGATCACTGACGCTCAGGAGTGAATATGAGTTGGCCGGCAGCGGTGCGTCCGGTTTTCCCGTCACCGGGCCGGCGACCGGCGGATTCTGGTGCTCCAGGGCGAAACGCATGGCGGCGACGGGATCATAGCCGCGATGCGGGCGGAGGGCGAAGCGCTGGAGAAAATGGCTCGCGCCGTTCTGGTTGCGGATGCCGAGCTGGTCGCCGTCCACCTGGCCGCCCGCGAGCACGTTCAGTTGCGCCGTGGCGGTGTCCAGCGCGGCCGGGGTGCTCTGGCCGAGACGCACGAAGGCGCAGTCCCAATTCGAGAGCGTGACGCCCCGGGTGTTGGTCCCGTCGGTGATGTCGGCGAAATGATTGAGCGTGGCGTAATCGTAGCGGGCGTTGCGCTCCGCGTAGTGGCCGCCGTCGGTTTTTTTCTTCAGGCGGAGAATGGCCCCGAGCTCCTCGGTGCGCACGTCGGGCGCGGCGAGGTTGAAGCTGAAGGCCCAGTGGCGCACGTCGCCGAAGTTCTCCGTGATCTCGTTGCGCAGGTCCACCCGGTCGGAGTCGCGGTAAAGCGTCACCCGGGTGACGTGGTTGCGGCCCGCCTCGCTGGTGATCCGGACGGTGACCGACACGGGGCCGTTACTCTCCACGACGAGATCGCCTCCGCCCGAGTCGTGGGAGGCGAAATCGTTGAGCTTCAACCCGCCGGTCGTGGCGGCGAGATCGACGGCGGGGTCGCGCTGGTCGATCAGGCTGGCGATGGCGCCGTCGCCGTCGAGGACGAGCTTCACGCGGGCATTTTCGAAGGTGCGCTGTTCGAAGACGGCGGCGGGATCGCGCGGCGCGGTGCCGCGAATGCCCGGGCGCAACTCGAAGACCTTGTAGCCGACCGGCGGCAGGTCGCGGGCGAGGATGCGGAGATACTTCACGCCCGCAATGGTGACGAATTGGTGCGGCGCGTCGGTGGCGGCGATCAAATCGCGCACGTGGATGTCCTCGGGGCCGTCGTAGGGAAAATCAGCGGCGTCGGTGCGCGTCCAGCCTAGGGGGTTGAAGACAAAAAGGCGCGGCGCGGTGCCCGCCGACGGGATCAGGGTGGAGAGTTTGGCCGCGGCGTCGCGCTGCAAGGCTTCCACGTAACGGGCGATGTTGTCGGCCAGCCCATCCTGCCACGCGGCGCGGGCGTCGCGGGAGACGGGGCCGTCGGCGGTCCAATCGTGCTCCCAGAACAGCCCGAGGTCCATGAACGCCTGGTCGCGGGCCGCCTCGCGTCCGCGCAAGGCGGCCGGATCGTGCAAGGTGACGACGGCGGCGAGGGCCTCGGCGGTGCGAAGTTGCTCGACCGAGCGGCGCACCCGCGCGGAGGTTTCCGCCATGGAAGCGCTGTAGAGATCCCATTCGTTGCCGTAAGTCAGGGACTCGGCCGGCAGCGTCGCGCCGTGGTGCGCGGCGAAGTCGCGGAAGAAATCCTCCTGGTTCGAGACAATCACCTGCCGCTCGGCGGTGGTCTCCCGCTGGGCGACGAGGTGGAAATGGTCGGCCGGAGGATAGGTCTTGGGATCGGCGGCATAGGACTGGCCGGTCTTGCGGTCGAGCGCGTCCCAGCCGAAGCCGAAGGCCCCGCGCACGCGATACGGCTCGCTGTCGCCCGGAGAGCGGTAACGCGCGAGGAAGCCGGTGTCACTGTCGAGAAACCGCACGGCCTTCACGGGATCGAAGGCCTCCGCGTAGCCGCCGCTGCGTTTGCTGCCGCCGGGCAGCGCGAAGGAATGCCACTTCATCAACACGCGCTGTCCGTCCAAGCCGGTGCTCCAGTAAATTTCATGCTCCCGCTGCGCGAGGCTGGCGTTGCGCATCTTGCTCGCGCAACCGCAGACGCCCTTCCAGCTGAACTCGGCCCCGGCGCCCGCCCAGAGCGAGGCGAGCCCGAGCGGGAGCGTCTGGTTCTCCATCGCCCCGGCCTGGGTGAAACGCAGGCCGAAGCGACGCTCGAGACGCCCAGCGTAATACATCCCGCGCAGGACGGCCTCGGTCGGTTGCGCGCCGTAGCATGAGACCGCGGCGTTGAGCGGGGCGCTGAGATGCCCGCTCTTGAATCGGTCGATGACGCGGGCGAACTCGGCGGGCGACTTGCGGTGCTCGTATTCCCAGAGCCAGAGGCTGCCGTCGACGTTGAACCGGCTCTGATAGGGAGACGGATTGCCGATCGTCTCGTCGGTCAGCTTCAGATAATGGTCGAGCTGGTCGACGAAGACCCGGCCGTAGGTGTCGGCGTCCGCCGTCCACAGGTAGTCGGTGTGGTCGTCGTTCGCGAGGTAGAGGCGCACCAGGTCGGCGGCGGAGGCCGGCAACCAGGCGAGCGCCAGGGCGGAAATAAGTGCGAACCGTTTGGACGAACCGTTCGTGGCGGCGGGACCATGGTCATCGCGAGGCGCGCTCCTTGTCATACCAAACGACCGCAGCTCTTGGACTATTGTCATCGCGAGGTGCGCGTAGAGCGCCGCGGCGATCCAGCCCCCCGATAGGCTCGGGGCCTTGAGCTTGTCGAAACGACTGGATTGCTTCCGACTTCGCCGAGGCTTCGACGGACGAGTCGTCGCAGCGCTCCTCGCAATGACAGTCCAAGAACAAAGGATCGCTGGTATGAGGCGGTGAATGGAAGCGGCTCGCCAAAAAAAAGCCGTCGCGCCGCGCCCTTGCTCACTTCGCCACGAGCATCAAACCCTCTCCTGGATTCAACGGCAACTGCTGGTTGACGCCGACCAGCGCGGCGGTGTCGGCATTCTCCCTCTTGGTGGTGCCGGCGGGCCGGGGTGTGTGGGGGCGACATAGACAGGTGTGAAGTAAGCGGGCTAGGCCCGGGTCAGTAGATACCGGTCGGGACTGTGGTGGCGCAACCGCCGGCGGGGTCCGTCTTGGGGAATTGGCCGGAGCGTTGCATCCAGGCTTTCACCTGCGGCCAGCCATAGGGGCCGGCCGGCTGACCGGGGCTCGCTTCGCCCCGGGCTGGCTTGGTGCCAGCCGGATGGTCGCCATAGGGCCGGAGCGTGCCGCTGGCCGACGACCAGATGATATTGTGCACGGCGAGGGTGTCGGGCCGGCGGCCGGCGCTCACGCAACCGAGAAAATTGGCGATGCCGTCGCCGGCATCCTTGTTATCCAGGCCGTTGGCCGCGGGGAGATTCGTATCGGTCCAGATCGGTTGCACGCCCTTGACCGCGTCGGGGAGGAAGGGGGCGCGATCGGTGTTGTAGTTGCCATGGTAGACATGCAGCGAGACGGGCCGGTCCGTGCGCTGGCGCAGGGAGTCATAGGCTTTGGAGAGGCCGCCGTAGGTGGCCTCTCCGGTGTCCTTGGCGTGGCTCACGGGCTCGCGGGGAAAGGTGTCCGGGCCGCAGAGGCCGGCTCCCGGAGGCAGTTGGGCGATAATGGTCGGGACCTCCCGAGCGGGGAAGTTGGTCATCTGCCAGAAGAGCCGGCCGCGAGGCGCCGCGTCGTCGAAATCCTTGAGATGGCCGGCGAGCCACTGATGAAAGGTGCGGAGGTTGGCATACCAGGCGGTCTCGATCGGTCGGTTGAGGTAAGGGGACTCGCCGAGGGAGGTCTCCTGGATCACGAAGTCGTAGAAGCCCCGGCGGGCGGCGGCGCTGCCTTGCAGGGTGGCGATCACTTGGGCGTAAAGTCCCTCCAGTAGTTTCAAGCTCTCGGGCTGGTCGAGCTTGATCACGCGCGGCGGCGCTTCGCCGGGGTTGGGTGTATTGTCTCGGATGGAGAAAGAGTGGCGGTCGCCCTTCCTCATATACGCGGGGAAGTGCGCGTAGCGGTGTTGGAGTATCACGCGAAGATACTTGCCGCGCGCGGCGCAAGCCTCGGCATCTTGGCGAATCTTGGTGAGACCTTCAGCTTTCCAGGTGCGGGTGCCGTCCGGTGCGGGCTCTCCCTCCAGATCACCCCAATCGTAGGCGATTTCGATGAGACGCATCCATGGGCCGGTGGCCTCGCATTCGTCGAGCAGTTGTTGGGCGGTCCGGTCCACGCCGGCGGTCCGGTCGGTGAGACCGTGGCCGGGCACGAATAGGTGCGTCGGCGCGGCCGAAGCGGTCGTGGCGAGGGCGAGCGCTAGGAACAGGATGAGCGGGTAGAATTTCCTCTGGCGGGTGGGTGGGATCGGTGGGGTCAGGGTCATGATGGAGGGGAGAAAAAATTCCAAGGGGCGGGGCTCCGGAGCTTCAGCCGCTGCAGGGCTGCTGGCTGACAGGTGCTTCAGATTGGATTGGTGCAGGGGCGGCTTTACCTGTCGGCCGTAGCCTTGGCGAAGGATGACGCCGCGATTACTCGGCGAATCGCTCGAAGCGCGGCAATTCATCAGCACTCCTGTTCGGGGCATAATACCAATCGCCCGATGAAAATACTCCATAAGCGACACGTGGGGGACTGGGTATCGGTTAATTTTCATTGGGGATAATATGGTGAATGGAAAATACATCAATAACCCCCGTTGTGTGGCGAAGGCCGCGCTGACCAAGGAAACGCGGGTGCGGATCAGCACGACGCCGGAGGAGCGCGCCGAATGGGTGCGCCTGTTCGAGGAGAGCGGGAAGATATCCGCAGAATTTCGACGCGAGCTCGGGCTGGCGGAGACGACGTTTGCGGTGTGGCGCAAGCAGGAGCGCGGGCCGGCCGCCGCGGAGATGATCCTCCACCGGCTGCATCAGCGCCTGAGCCAGAAGAGTCTCACCGCGCTGCCCAAGAGCGAACCCGGCAAGGCCTGCACTTATGCGCTCGGTCGCTGGACGAAACTCACGCGCTATGTGCAGCCCGGTCTGGGCCACATCGAGATCGACAACAACCGGGTCGAAAACGGCATCCGGCCCACGGCCCTTGGTCTCAAAAAATGGCTTTTCGTGGGCTACCCCGATGCTGGCTGGATCGCCGTCGTCATCTACTCCGTGGTCGGCACCTGCAAGCTGCTGCGCCCCGACCCCGAAGCTTACCTCAACTGAGTGCTCCCGCAGCTCGCCGCTGCCACCAACCACACTGCGGCCGGTCTCCTGCCGCACTGCTGCGCGGCCACTATCAAAGCTCAGCGGCCGTAGCCTCTCACCAGAATATGAATCTTGCGAACTCATGGTTACTTGTGCTCCGCGTGTCGCTTACGTGAGATGAACGGCTGGGTCAGCGTTCAGTCTCAACCTGATAACCTTGGTCGCTCAAGGTGACCGTGACGTTGCCGTTCAGGCCAGTGATATAAGCGGGAATCCTGTGTTCGAGACAGTAGTTGCGGGTGCGCATGCTGCGGGCCGATTCCCAAAGATGCTTGGGGGATGACACGAGCATGGCCTTGGCCCCAACCTTGTCGTAGAATTCATTGGGCACGGTTCCTTCCGTGCCATGGTGGGGAGCTTTGAGCAGGTCGGCGTGCAAATCCAACGAGCTGTTGGCCAGATATTCACCCATGGCATGGTTTAAATCGCCGGTAAAGAGCACACTGGTGTGGCCGCAGCTCAGGCGTAACACCATGGAGGTGCCGTTGACATCGGTGAGGCCAATCGGCGTGTTCAGGCCATCGTTAATACTGAGCACCTGCAGACTGATAAAAGGGCCACTCTCCGGCTTGAGATCCAAAAGGCAGTCGCCTTTCTTTGGCGTGAAATAGGGAATGTTGTGCGCCTGCAGGGCATTCAAGACAGAGTTGACGTCATCGAGGTTGCACCCCCAGGGCTTTTCTAGATCGGCTGACGCCTTGTCGGGCACGTTGAGCGCCACCCGTTTTATCGTGATGCCATTCTCAATCAGCTCAACCAGTGCGCCATAGTGATCGACATGAAAGTGGCTGATGATCACCAAATCGATGCTCGTGATATTCATCGCCCTCAGTTGGGCGAGGACCGCACCGGGGGTGTCGCCCAGCCGTCCGGCGTCGATGAGCACTTTGACGCCGCCTGGTAATTCGAGCAAATGACTGTCCGCCACGTCATCGCGTGGCGTGACATTGAGCATGGTCCAGCGGGTGGCATCCTCGACGGCTGGAGCGTTACAGGCCAGAAGCACTCCAAGCCCGATGACCCAAAAGGTAAAGCGGAGCATTGTGGGTTGATTATGAGGTGATGGAACGAAGCTTAGGCAGCGGGTGGGTAGACCAACGGGGCACAGCTCAGGCCGGCGCGGGGCGAAACCGCTGACGAGGGAGGAAGGGCATTAGCCCGCAAGCCAAGTCGCCCCGGGGCGGATTGCCCCGGGGCGACTTGGCGGAGTGGATTAGAAGGTGAAGGTATTGGTCAGATACCAGCGTTTTTCGGGGGGGAGACGGACGGTGGAGGCTTCGCCCCAGGGCTGCACGCCGATCGCGATGACGGCTTCATCGGCGATGATGTTGCGGGCGTTGAGCTGGACCTTCCACTTGATGCGGTTGTTCCAGATCGAGCGCTCGTAGCCGATCCAGGCGTCGACGTTGGTCTCGGCGGGGGCGTAGTAGGGATGGGCGAGGTCGAGGGTCACAGACGAGTCGGGGTTGCGAGCTGTGGGGTAACCGATGCCGAGCTTGTCCTGCCAGCGGACGGCGGCGCCGACGCTCCAGCCCTTCAAACGATCACCCAGGAAACCGTCGCGACCGAAGGTGTAGTTGGTGATCAGGTTGGCGCGCCACTTGCGCTGCTCGGCTGAGGCGGAGCCCTCGGTGGCGAGCGCGGTGGCGAAGGGGACAAGGATGTTGGTGTCCAGCCAGCTGCCCACCGTCTCGACGCCCCCCAGCGAGTCGCCAGGCTGCCAGCCGAGCGGGTAGGCGTTGCGCGGGCGGTTGCGGAGCTGGTTCCAGACCGGGGTCATCAGGTCCACGAGGCGCTTGAGGAAGGGCAGGCTGTTGGACTGGATGGTCTCCTGCTTGGCGACGTTGGCGAGGATGCGCCAGTTGCGGGTCGGGTTGTAAACGATCTCGAGCTCCGTGCCCTTGGCGGTAAAGTCCGTGGTATCGCCGCTGCCGGCCAAGGAGACGCGGCCGTTGGCCGCTAGGCTCGGCGCCGTGCCGGTGACGCCCCAGCTATAGAGGCTGGGGAAGTTGGCGGGCAGCGGGCTGAAGAGCAGCGCGATGTCGGCGTTGCGCGAGGCCACCAAGTGCGGGTTGATGTTGCCCTCCACGGCCCAGATGTCGGCGAGTTGCAGCACGGCGTTGTTGACGGCGAGGTTGTAAACGGGGGGCGTCAGGCTCTGGCCCTGGACCTTGGTCTCGAACCAGTTCACGCGCAGGTTCAGCTTGTCGTCGAGCAGCGTGAGGTTGAAGCCGTATTCCTTGGTGTCGCCCTGCGGGGAGGCGAGCGGCTCATTGAAGGCGTTCACGCGGCCGCCGGAGGGCGTGAAGTTGGCCGACTGGTTGTAGAACACGCTGAGTTCAATGCCGGCGGGCAGCTTGACTAGCTTCTGCGGCCAGCGCACGACGCCGCTGTAGGTCATGATCTCGGCGGCCACGTTGGGTGGCGGAGTGCGGGGGAAGTTGAAGTCGTCGAAGTTGTAGTGCGCCTTGCCCGGGTCGTTGGAGTCGGCCGTATTGGCCACGAAGCCGATGGGCGTGCTGGCGAAGTAATCCTCGTCGCGGCGCCAGCCCACCAGGGTGATGAGGTGGTCCTGCAGCCAGTAGCTTTGCAGGAGGAAGGCCTGCGACTTGATGACGTCGCGCTGGGCGTTGCCGCCGTCGGTGATCTCGACGAGCGAGGCGGGGGCGGCCACGAAGGCGCCCGGGTCGGTGGCGTTGCCGGCGCGCACGAAGTAGGAGGCGGGCGTGGCGATGGGGCCGGCCTGGATGATCGGCACGCGGATGGGCTCGAGCTGGAGCGGGTTGGTGTTCCCGATGATGGAGGGCCCGAGGTAGATCACCGCGCCCGGGCGGCGGGCGAAGGCGTTGATGTTGGGGCTGATGGCGCGGGCGGCGTCGCCGTCGACGGCCAGCCGGTGGCGGTAGTTGACTTCCTCGAGGCTGCTCTGCTCGTAGAGGCCCGTCACGTTGTGCCGGCCCAGCCACTTGGCCCAGGAGGACTTGCTCTCGCTGAAGTCGTATTTGAGGAAGCCGGTGGCCCGCAGCGTCTCGCGCTCGCTGAGGTTGTTGGTCCAGGTGGACTGGCCGTAGGCGTAGGTGAAGGGGCGGCCGAAGTTCGGATTGGGCTGCCCGGTGGGAAGCACCTGGTTCACATCGATGCGGATGTGGTTGCCGTTGTTCGAGGAGAAGGCGGCGTTCTTGGAGCGGCGGTCGACCCGCTGGGTGTCGTAGGCGAGTTCGACACCGATGCGGTCCTCCCAGGCGCGCTGCTCGAGGGCGATATTGAAGGCATGGAAGCTGTCGCCCTGGCGGGAGGTTTCGTCGATCATCCGGTTCTGGAAGTCGAAGGCGCTGTAGTCGGTGAAGCCCTGGTTCTTGATGCCCGCCGGGGCGAAGCCGGGCTGCTGGCCGGACAGGACATTGTTGCCGACCCAGAACGAGCCGGGCAATTCGCCCACGTTGCGGGTGAGCAGGTAGCGGATCGAATCGTTGGCGAGATCTCGGTTGACCAGCGAGTTGAAAGTGCCGGCCCGGACGGCGTTGGCCGCATTGGCCGTCGTGGTCGCCGTCTCGGTGCGGAACGCCAGTTCAGGTGTTGTGGCGGCGGGGCTCGAGAAGACTTGGAGGACTTGGTTGAAGAGCTGGTTTTGGCCGATGAGCGGCCCCTCGAAGGGGGTGCCGGCGACTTGGGCGGCGGCCGCGGGATTGCGGGCCGGGTTGTCATAGAAGGTCCAGTCGAAGCCGGGCCGGCCCGCCGCCTCCCAGAAACTGGAAATGCTGTTGAAGGGCAGCACCGTGATCGGCCGGTTGGCCCGCGTGCGGCCCGTCTCGAAGTTCAGGCGCAGGGCGGTGGAGCGGAAGGGTTCGTAGGCCAGCGCGCCGAAGACGCGCTCCTTCTTCTCGAAGGCGGGGCGCTGGTTGAAGCGCTCCTCGTCGTGCAGCGCGGCCACGCGGAGCGCCAGCTTCTTTGGGATCAGCACGCGGTTGAAATCCACCGTGTTGCGCAGGCTGCTGTTGTCGCCGACACGCACCTCGATCTTGTTTATATTGCGACTCACATTGGGCCGAAGGAGCGAGCTCTCGACCACACCGGCGGGGCTGCCCACGCCGAAGAGAATGGCGTTGGGGCCGCGGTTCACCGTCACGTTCTCGACGTTGTAGCCGTCGGTGGCGATGTCGGTGATGTAGAAGTCGCGGGTGAAGTTCGGCGCCCCCAAGCCGCGGGTGCGGCTGCTGCTCTGCGGGTTGACGCGCGGGCCGTTGCCGTTGATCTGCACCGCGTTGATGTCGTCGGTGGCCCCGGAGAAGTTGCCGCCGGCGCCCGCCGCTTCCATGCCCGTGGCATAGATCAGCAGGTCGCTGGAACTGGTGGCGCCGAGGTCGTTGAGGAAATCCCGCGTGTAGATTGAGATCGAGGCGCCGAGGTCCTTCACCGGTGTGTTCAGGCGCGTGCCCGCCAGGGTCGAGGTCGCCTGATAACCGGTGTCCTGACTGGCGTTGACGACGAAGGGCGACAGCTCGAGGACATCGTCGGGTCTGTCCGCGGGGGATGCCGGGGGGGTGGAACTGGGCGCAGTGGTCTGGGCGGATAACGCGCCGGCAAGCAGCGCGGTCAACCCGAGGAGACGGCCGAAAGCGGCCGGAGGGCGAGGGTGGATGATCATGTTTGGTGGTGGTGTTTGGGGTTAGGTCCGGGAGAATACCAAGTGCGGTCAGGCAGGAGAGGAAAGGGCCGGTGCCGGCTGGCGAGGAGCACTGCGAATACATACCGAGGCGGGTGCCGGAATAGGGACTCGGGCACGCGGTGCGCAGAGACAAATATCATTGTAGATATTCTACCGGGACTGGGGCCGGTAGCCAACCCACGAAAATACGGGGAGCATATGACACCCGAATTGAATCGACCGCTGCGGGCCGGGTGGCAGACGCTGACTCACCCACCCAACAAAAACGTAAAGATCCCCGAGCAAGCTTTTGGGGGGCATTTGACCAAATAAACGCCAACCTCCATGACTGCTTTTTCTTCGCCTTTCTGTAGGAGCCTGCTTGCAGGCGATTCGGCACGTCCGCCTCCGGACTATATTCTGAATCGCCTGCAAGCAGGATCCTACATCCCAACCAAGCCGGAGCAAGCTCCGCATCAAACCCAACACGAATGAATCCTTCCTCCTCCTCTTCCGGTCGCGCGGTTGGTCCGCGGTTATTCGTCATGATGGTGCTCCAATTCTTCATCTGGGGCGCCTGGCTGCCGCTGATCTGGAGTTACATGGGCGGCCTCGGCTTCACCGGCACGCAGATCGCGTGGGTCGGCAGCGCTTTCGCCATCGCGTCGATCCTGGCCATCTTCGTCGGCAACCAGTTCGTGGATCGGCGTTTTTCCGCCGAGCGTTTCATGGCGGGCAGCCATCTCATCGGCGGACTCGCGATGCTCGGGCTGTATTTCACCCGTGATTTCCCGACGTTCTTCGCCCTGATGCTGGTCCACTCCATCTGCTACGTGCCGACAATCTCGGTGGCGAACTCGCTGGCGTTCACCCACCTGAAGGACGCCCGCCGGGAGTTCGGCCTCGTGCGGATGGGCGGGACCATCGGGTGGATCCTCGCCTCGTGGCCGCTCTACTTCGTGCTGCAGGACGTGCAGGGCGCGGCGCTGGAACGCGCCCTCAGCTACATTTTCCTCGTGGCGGGCGGCGGCTCGGTGCTGCTGGCCGGTTTCAGCCTGCTGCTGCCGCACACGCCGCCCCGCACGGTGGCGGAGGGGGCGGGCGGGAAGCTCGCCTGGCGCGAGGCCTTGAAGTTCCTCGTGGCGACGCCGTTCCTGCTCGTGCTCTTCGTCGTCACTTTCATCGATTCGACCATCCACAACGGCTATTTCCTCATGGCGGGCGGCTTCCTCGGCCAGATCGGCATCAAGCCGGAGAACATCATGCCGATCATGAGCATCGGGCAGGTGGCGGAAATCCTCACGATGGCCGGACTCGGCCTGGCGCTGAAACGGCTCGGCTGGAAATGGACGATGATCATCGGCATCCTCGGGCATGCCGGCCGGTTCCTCGTGTTCGCCTTTTTCAGCGACAGCATCCCGGCGGTCGTCGCGGTCCAGGTGCTGCACGGCATCTGCTATGCGTTCTTCTTCGCGACGGTCTACATCTTCATCGACGTCGCATTCCCCAAGGATGTGCGCACGAGCGCGCAGGGGCTGTTCAACCTGTTGATCCTCGGGCTGGGCGACCTCGCGGCGAAATGGCTTTTCATCCCGCTGCAGGCCGCGCTCACCCACGACGGCGTGGTGGATTTCCAGAAATTGTTTCTGGTGCCGTCGGGGCTGGCCTTGGCGGCCGCGGTGCTGTTGCTAGTGGCCTTTCGCCCGCCGGCGTCCTTGGATGTCGTGGAGGGCGCGGGCCACTAGCACTACTCTGCAGCAACGTGATTCCGGCAACCTGAGTCGTCGCCGGGCCTATGGCTGGCAGGTGCTCCGGCTCGGTCGGGAGGTAGGAGGCTGTTGGCTGGCGATGCAGCACCTGCGTGGTTGGCAAACGTTCCGAATCGCTCCTACAAAAGGTGATGCTACAAAGAACTGAGTCGTTCCCTCTGAGGCCGGATCGGCCCGGCCGGTTTCAATTCAAGCCATCATGCAACGCAGAACATTCCTGCCCCACGGTGCGGCCCACGCCGGCCTGGGCATCTTGCCTGCGGCCCACGGCGGTGCAAAGTTTACCTCCATGATGAGCAATGCCACCCGCAACTTTCTGGCCGGCCTCGCCGGCTTCGCAGGCCTGGTGCTTTCCTTGCCCGCCGTGGAGCGTGAACTGCTGCCGCCGCAGCCGGCCGATCCGGCCGCTTGGTCGGCGCACTGGATCGGCGCGCCCGATGTCGTCAGCGGCACCAACCTCATGTTCCTCGCGCGGCGCTCCTTCGAGCTCCTCTGGCAACCCGAGCACGCCATCATCTACCTCACGGCCGACAGCCGCTATCAGTTGTTCATCAATGGCACCTTCGTGCAGCGCGGCCCCGCCCGCAGCGCCGCGCACCATCAATCCTACGACGCCATCAACGTCGCCGCCCACCTGCGCGCGGGGCCAAACGTGCTGGCGGTGCGCTTTCACCACACCGGGCTCACCCCCACCTATCACGAACCGACGCGTCCCGGTCTGCTCCTCCAGCTCGAGCTCGCGCGCGGCACCGACACGCGCATCATCGGCACCGACCGTCAGTGGAAAATCATCCGCGATCCTTCCTGGGACACCGGGGCCCCGCGCCTCAACCGCTGGCACGATGCCTCGGCCGACCTTGTGGATCTGCGGAAGCGCCCTGATGATTGGACCGCTAACGCCTTCGATGACACCGCTTGGCCTACCGCCGGCTCCCTCCTGCCCGGCCGCATCTCCGCTGACAAGGGCGACACCCAACTCCCCGCCGTGCTCTGGTGGCCGGAGCCGCCGGCCGACGCCGTGCCGCAGGCGATCATGCCGCCGTGGGTCGCCCTCGTCCCTCGCGAGCTCCCGGCGCTGGTCGAGACCGCCGTGCCGGCCAGCCGCGCGGTGCTCGTTGGTCGCCTGGATGACACCGCCGCCGGCGCGCCGAGTGACGGCCGCCCCGTCCCGCGTTTCACCGACATGCCTGTGCTCAAGCTGCCTCCGATAACCGCGTCCGCCGACGCCCCGGCGGCGATCACCGGTTTGGCCGATTATACCCGCGGCGCGGCCCCGCTCGTGCTGCCCGGCGACGGCGGCCGGAGCAGCTTTGTCATCTTCGATCTCGGCGAGGTGCACAACGGCCTGCCGCGCCTCGATCTGGAGGGCCCGGCCGGCGCCATCGTGGACGTGCTGTGCGCGCCCTTCCTCGTGAACGGGGTCGTCGATCCGGGGCTCATGAGTTCACTGCACGCCGACCGCCTCGTTCTCTCCGGCCGGCGGCAACAGTGGGAGGCATTCTACTTCAAGCCCGCGCGCTACATCGCCGTGGTCGTCCGCGCCGCCGGCGGACCGGTGCGCCTCCACGCCGCCGGGGTCACGAGCCTCGCCTATCCGTGGGTGGCGCGCGGCCGGTTCGCCACGCCGGAGAATGCGTGGCTGGAAAAATTCTGGCAGGCCGGCGCGAAGACCATCCAGGTGATCACGACCGACGCCTACACCGACAATTACCGCGAGCGCCGCCAGTATTCGCAGACCTCCTACTACGCCGCGCAGGGCAACTACGCCGCCTTTGGCGACACCTTCCTCCAACGTCGCTATCTCCTGCAGAATGCCGAGGAGCAGGAGCCCAACGGCGCGCTCCCGGCCTACGCCCCGATCCAGGACGGGCACTTCATGCCGTTTCTCGACGCCCAGTTTTTCTGGGTCATGGGTTGGCGCGATTACCTGCTCTACAGCGGCGACACCGCCACCACGCGCCGCCTGCTCCCCGCCGCCCGCCTCGCCATGGCGCGGCTCGCCGAGCTGGTCGGCCCCGATCGCCTGATGAGTGATCCACCGTATCCGTATTGGATCGATCATTCCTTTCTCGACCGACGTGGCGCCAATTTCTCCGTCAACGCGCTCTACGCCCTAGCCCTCGACGACTACGCGCAGACGCTCGACTGGCTCGGCGAGACCGACGCGGCCCCCAGCCGCGCGCGCGCCACCGCCGTGCGCGCCGCCTTGCGGGAGAAATTTTGGGGTCCCGCGCGCGGCCTCTTCGCGGACGCCTTCGTCGCCGGAGCGCAGTCCGCCCGCTTCACCGAGCACGCCAATGCCCTCGCCGTCGCGGCGCGCATCGCCACCCCGGAGCAGGCCGCCGCCATTCTCCCGCAACTGCTCCGGCCGGCTCCCGACCTCGTGCCGACCACGTCGCTGTTCGTGCAATGGACTTTTTATGCGCTGGCTCAGAGCGGCCGCACGGACGACGGCCTGAAAATGCTCGAGTCGCGTTTCGGACCGCAACTGGCGGCGGGCAACGGCACGCTCTGGGAAGACTGGCAGCTCGACCGCACCAATCGCCGGGGTAAATGGGAGCGGAACTCGCGGGCCGATGCCCAGGGAGAATGCGGGGTCTGGCCGATGGCGCTCACCCGCTGGGTGGCGGGCCTGGAACCGGTGGCGCCCGGGATGCGCGAAGTGATTATTAGCCGTATGCCCGTGGCGCTGCCGCGGATCAGCGCCACGCTGCCCACGCCGTTCGGCGACCTGCAGGTCGCCTGGGCCACTGATGAATCCGGCGTCGAACTCTCCACGACGGTGCCGCCGGGCCTGGTGGCCCGGCTCGATCTTTTGAGTGTAGGCATGGCCGCCGGCCATCCGCCATCGCTGGATGGCAAGCCCCTCGCTCCGTCCGAAATAAACGGGCGCTGGTATGTCATCCCGGAAGGCGCGCATCGCCTGATTTTCCCCAGCCGTTGATCGCCCATGTCGGCCTTTGTGGCTTATTGTAGGGGGCGTCCCTTGCGGACGCCCGCGGGCGGCGACAAGCACCGCCCCTTGTCCAAATCCAGTTCGTGACTGGTATCACACCTCCCCCAAAATGCGTGGATTGTTTTTGCGCGACAGACGCCTAAACTACCGGATGCGATCAGAGTTAGCCCAATTGCTGAACGCTACACCACGCTCCCGCCCCAGATGAATTGAAGCGCCACACCCTTATGCCCCCCATCCGTCGTTTGTTCGTCGCCCTCCTGCTTACCGTCGCGCCGTTGTTGGGCGCGGGCCCTCAACTCGGCCTCCAGTCCTGGACCTGCCGCAACATGAAGTTCGACCAGGTGGTCGATTTCGCCACGCGCCATGGCATCAGGCAGTTGCAGCTCATGCCCGGGCACCTGGATCCGGTTGCGCCCAAGGAGGAAAACCTGCGCAAGAAGGCGCAGCTCACGGAGCGGGGGATCACGGCCTACACGTTTGGCGTGGTGAAGCCGGGAACAGACAAGGAGGCCAATCGCCGGTTCTTCGAACTCGCGCGGCTCATGGGCATGGGCCTCATCATTGTCGAGCCGCCGGACTCCGCCGCGTGGGACAACCTCGAGCAACTGGTGAAGGAATACGACATCCGGCTCGCCATCCACAACCACGGCATCGGCACGGTCTATGGCGATCCCGCCACGGTGAAGAAGGTCCTGGCCGAGCGGGATCACCGCATCGGCGTGTGCCTCGATGTCGGCTGGGTGACCGCGGCGGGCTTCGATGCCGCCAAGGTGTTTCGCGACTACGGCGACCGTGTTTTCGATCTTCACTACAAGGACAAGCGCATCGAGACGGTCGCGGACGGCAAGCGCGTGCCCATCGACACGAAGATAGGCGAGGGCGATGCCAACTACGAGGGCCTCTTCGCAGCAATCAAGGAAACCGGCTGGAGTGGGGTCATGGCCATCGAGACGGACAGCAAGGCCTTCGCTGAGGATCCCAACCGGCTGGTCAACGAGGCGGCGGCGCACTTCGCCGCCCACCGTCAGCAGCCCTGACCGCCGGAACCTAGGGGTTTATACCATTTACGTCGAACAATTAGACTTTAGGTTGGCGCGCCAGAGTTTGTTTGATTCAGCAACCAAACCCCGCTCCGCCTTCATCTGCGGCGACGACATCGGCCATGCTCCAGGAACAATGAAACCGCCGCATCGAAGCCGAAGGCTTTGGGTGAATCCGCAAGTGACCAGCAACCCGGGAATGATCCAGTGATACCGGTAAACCAACGGGGCGCTGCTCCTGCCCAAGAGCCACTGCTGAGATGAAAATGCCGCCTTCAATCCGACCGCTGCAATCTCGAGCCGTGAGAATGGCGCAGAGAGCGCGGCAAAAAATGCGCGTCCGGTTTCGTTGGGAGTTCGGCGGCTATTTTGGCCCGGTTGCCGCGATCATGCTTGCGGCTTCGGGTTGTACGCCAAACAAGGCTGTAACGCCGGCCGGCTCTGAGGTGCGTCCCGTGGCGCAGGCTATCGAACAAACTTCAAACACCTGCCGCGAGTGTCACGCCGAGATATTCGACGCGTGGCGTGAGACGGATCACGCGCGCGCCAACCGGCCGGTTCATCCCGTGGCCGATGCGAAGGCCTTGGCGACTTTCCAGCCGCCGGGAGGAGTCGGCCCGGGCACCGCTCCGGAGTTGGTGCTGGGGAGCAAGCCACTCTGGCAACCGCTGCTGCCGGCCCTCGGTGGCCGCTGGCAAGCGCACGAACTGGCCTATGATCCGGTCAAAAAAGAATGGTTCAACGTGTTCGGGGCGGAAGAACGGCGTCCGGGCGAGTGGGGTCACTGGACCGGCCGTGGCATGAACTGGAATTCGATGTGCGCCCAGTGCCACATGACCGGCTTCGGAAAGCGCTACGATATGGCCACCGACTCCTACCAATCGACGTGGATCGAACACGGCGTGGGCTGCATTCAGTGTCACGGCCCGACCAAGCCCGGGCATGGCGCCAAAGATGCGGTGAAGGATATATCCCCCGCACCGTTCCACGGCGACCGGCAGAAGATGATGCAGACCTGCGCGCCGTGCCACGCGCGCAACGAGCAACTCACGCTCAATTTCCAGCCCGGCGACAATTACCACGACCACTATCGGACCACGCTGCCGGTCGAGTCTGGGGTGTTCTGGCCCGACGGCCAGCAGCGTGACGAGGACTTTAACTGGACCTCGGTTCTGCTCAGCCGGATGGGACACGCGGGTGTGACGTGCATGGATTGCCACGATCCGCACACGACCAGGACGATTCTGCCCGCGGCGAATAACCAGCTCTGCCTCCAGTGCCACGCCGTGCCCGGCCGCGTCCAGCCCAACGGCACCCGGGCTGTGCCCATCGAGCCGGTGGAGCATTCACATCACGCGGAGGGAAGTGCCGGCAACTCCTGCGTCGCGTGCCATATGCCGACGATCACCTATATGCAGCGCGCTCCGCGGCATGACCACGGCTGGCTCAAGCCCGACCCGCTGCTCACCAAGGAACTCGGCATCCCCAATGCTTGCAACCGTTGCCACACGGACAAACCGGTGGAGTGGGCCGTCGAATGGTCGGACAAGTGGTATGGCCAGAAGTTGGACTCACGCCAGCGGGCCCGCGCCCGCGCCGTCGCGTCGGCGCAGGCCGGCCAAACCGAAGCCGCCGGCACGCTGCTTTCGCTGCTGAAACAGGAGGACATCCCAGCTTGGCGGGCTACTTTCCTGAGTTTGCTGGGTGGTTATACCGATGACCCCCGCGTTCTGGTGGACGCAAGAAAATCCCTCCCCGCGGAGGACCCGCTCGAACGGGTGGCCGCGGCCCGGCTATTTGCCGGCTCGCGGAATGCCTCTGAAGTATTGGCGTCGTTACTTGAGGATCCCGTGCGGCTCGTGCGGCTCGATGCGGCGTGGGCCCTGTCCCCGGAACTTCCGCCGGACGCACCCGCCCGGAAAGAACTCGATGCCTACCTCGCGCTCTCGCTCGACCAGCCCAGTGGACGGATCCGACTCGGACAGGATTTGGCCAATCGCGGTCGCTTGGTTGAAGCCGAGAAGGAAATGGCCCTCGCCGCGGAGTGGGATCCGTATTCCCCGGGTATTCTCGACACCCAGGCCATGGTGTTGGCCGGATTGGGCCGCACGGCCGAGGCGGGTAACAAGTTTTACCGGGCCGCCGAGTTGGCGCCCACCAACGCGACCCTGCCGATGCGCGCGGCGTTGGCCTTTGCTCAAGCGGGCAAACTGCCCGAAGCGGAGAACGCGTTCCGGCTGGCCGTGACACGCGATCCCCGTTTTGACCGAGCATGGTATAACCTCGGGTTGCTTTACGCGCAGGAGAACCGGTTGCCGGAAGCAAGGGAAGCCCTGCGTCAGGCCGGAGCTGTAGCCCCGACGGTCGCTGATTACCCTTACGCTCTGGCCACCGTTCTGCTGCGGGCGGGCGACCCGGCCGGGGCGGCCTCGGCGGCGGAGCGCGCACTGCTCATCGAACCGAACCATGGTGGGGCCCGAGAAATTTTGCGGCGGGTTGGCGCCAAGTAGCCTATTGAGTATCTGCAACATGGGTATGCGAAAGTTCTCTTCCCGTGGCGTTTGCCGGAGTCAATTGCCCCGATGAAATGCCTCGGCCTGATTTCAGCGGACGGTCTGGATCGGGCGGCACATTGCGGCAGCCGGATCACGGAAGAGATGCAGCACCGGCTTGGGAAGCAAGCGCACGCCAATCTGATCTCCCTGAATCTGCATACCGCGGAGTTCGCCGAGTATACCCGGAAAAACAACTGGTCACAGCTGGCCATCAAGCTCGGCGAGGTGGCCGACTGGATGAGATCGGTCGGAGCTGACATGGTGGTGCCTTGCTCTGCCAATCTGCATCTGGCGGCCGAATCCCTGTCGCCCAAGTTGCCAATCCTGCACATTGCCGATCCCACTGCGGCGGCCTTGCGCCGCGCCCGCGTGAAGCGCATCGGGCTGGTGGGGGCGACCAATGAGCATGAAGAACAATATTGGCGACGCCGGTTGGCGCGGGCCGGCTTTCGCGATGTTTTCACGCCGGTGGTCAAGGATCGGGAGCATCTGGCCATGATAGTCAGTGGGGAATTGCGGCTGGGACTGGTGCGGGAGACCTCGCGCTCCGCCATCTTGCGGATCATCTATTCCCTGCGCCGGGAGACGGGGGTGCGTGCCTTGATCTATTGCGCACCGGAATTGTCGCTGGTATCACCCGAGGAAGACTCGGTCCTGCCGGTCTTTGACGCCACGGAACTGCACGTGCTAGCCGCCGTGGACTGGGCGTTAGCCATTGAAGAAAGCAAGTGTCTTCCGCCGTAGCGCGCGCAGCCGCGAAGAGATATTTTCCCTGAAAATAGAGAGAAGTCCCAAGTCACGATGAATTACTTTTGGCACTCTTCCGGGTTTGCTGATGCGTGTTATACGCCAAATCGCCTGGGAATGCCGCAATGGTGGATAAGCAGCCGATCCTGGCTGCTTCCGCCGCCGTCCAATTCACGTTGCCCGCTGCGGGCCACGGCTATCGCCGCGAGGTGGTGCGAACTACCGGAGGCTGGGTGCATTGCGATGTGCAACGCGCGACGGTGTGCGTGGAGCATCGGCACGACGAGCACTTGCGGATTACGGTCACCGAAGAGAAGGCAGACTTCGGCTTGCGGTGGCGGCCAGTCGGCGCGACGCGGCGCAGCACGCTCCGCGCCCAAGGCCGGCAGGTCATGATGGTGCCGCCCGGCGTGGCGCACGAAGTAGTGTGGCACCGGGAAGTCGAAATCACCTCCTTCTACATGGAGCGGCCCTGGGTGCGGTGGATGGAGCCGAATAGCCCGCGCCACGTCACCATCGAGCCGGTCGAGCATTACTCCAACATTGAGCCGGCAATTGGCGAAATGATCGGTCTCATGCACCGGGCCGCGCGCGCCCTCGGGCCGGCTGACGAACCAGTCATCGGCAGCATGGGCGCGGCGCTCGCGGGTCAGTTGCTGCGGGCGCATCGAGCGTCGCGACGGCACCGCCATCCCAAGCGTTGGTCGATGCCACGACCGATCTTTGACGGCATCCGGGACTACATCAAAGGCTATCTCCACGAACCGCACACGCTGTCCAGTCTGGCAACGCGAGCGGGAATGAGCTCGAACTACTTCGGACAGAGCTTCATGGCGGCGGAAGGGGTGCCGCCCATGACGTATGTTTATGATCAGAGAGTGATCCGGGCGCGCGGTCTGCTTCGCACCGGAAAACACACGGTAGCGGAAGTGGCCCAGGTGGTGGGCTTTACAGAACAGGGCCAACTGGATTACCACTTCCGTCGGATGCTGAGCAACGCCCCGCGCGACTATCTTCCGAAAAAGGGAGAGAGATAATTCCCGGTAGATTCGAGAAATCTCCACAGCAGCTGCCGGGCGGAAAGCGTAGGCTCCTAGGGTTTGACTTGCCGCGGGCTTGGGCCAGCGCCGCGTTTCACCACCCAGCAATCCTACCTGAGAACAAAAACCACTCCCATGTTCATGCTGACATCGATTCCTCTTCCCCAAGCCCTGTGCTATTACGCGGCGGCGCAGATGCTGCGCCCCCTGCTCGGGGCGAAAGCCCCGACTGTTACGGATCTGATCACAATGGAACTCACCAACCGCCGGGCAAAATCCATTGCCGAAGAATACCTCGAGTCCCGTGGTCACCCGACCCTGCGGGTGTGCCAGCGCAAGCTGGCTGGCAAGCGGGCGCCTGCCGCTGTGCGCAAATCTCACCGCACCTCCCGGACCGCACTGCGGGTGCTGCGCCGGCCATTGGCGCAAGGCGATCCCGCTCGCAACTGACTTTGGGGGTCTGACTCGCTGGCACGCGCACATTGGCGCGTGACGGCCGGGCAGTCCTCTCCTGGAACGCGACCCGCAACCGAGGCTAAGACGAGGCGGAGCCGGGGTTCTCGTTTTTTCGCGTGAAGGCAGTGAAGGGCAATCGGCGCAACAAGGGCCGTCCGATCCGTCCAGGGTGCTTCAAGAGTGCCTTTCCTTCGGGCAGTGCGAGCAGCCGTTGGGGCTTGAACCACGGTTCGTCCACCCACTGCCAGTTGCGGGAGGACCGTCCGGCGCTGATTCCTCCGCTGTATTTGCGGATTTCACGGCCGCCCATCTTCTCAGACAGGATCTTGGCCCCCTGCTCGTCGGCCGCCCGGAAATGAATCTGGGTGCGCAGGTTCGCCATGAACACGTCCGCCTTTTTCTGGTGATCAAAAGAGGCGTAGAGGGACAACGGGGTTTGGGTCGCCAGCATCACGCACACCCCGGCTTCGCGCAATTCGTCGACCGTCGCGTGGTCGGCGAACCCGTCCTCGGAGAGCAGCGTGGTTTTCTGGCCCTCATCGAGGGCCAGCACGATGACGTTTTTCCGGCGCATCTCCATTTCCGGCAGATCAAAGCGTCGGAAGGCGTGCAGAAAAAACAGCTGCTTGCACAGCAGGTTCACATAGCGCCGTTCTGTTTGGTAGCTTTGTGGAACCGACAGGCAGATGAGTTTGCCCGCATCCACTTCGCTCAGCGAGAAATTCGGCTCGGTGGAGCAAAACACATCGGCGATGTCGGGAATGACATACGGCCGCAGATAGTTGGCGACGGTCGAAATCGAGCCGCCCTTTTGTTCCGGCGGTTGCGCGGCGAAGTCCCGGAAAAAAGCCGCCTCATCCTTCGCCGCATCGGCGCACTGGGCCAGCTTCCCGGTCAGCCAGGTCGTGTCGGCGGACTGGCAGATGATGTTGTGCACGTTTTCGAGCGTTACTTCCGCCCCGATCAGGGCGAGCGCCTGCATGGCATGGGTGATGGCATCCCGGGCGGTTTCCTTAAAAAAGGCCTGGCCGCTACGCTGACCGGCGGCGGTCGCCGTATCCACAATGAGTTTGGCGTAGGTGCTCCACGGAATGGAGCGGTCAGCCAGCAGGTTGAGCCGCAGCGGCGGGGTCCACCGCGACCGGGGAATCTCCGGCGGTCGCACGCGGATCAACCGGAGGTCTTCTTCCTGGCCGAGTTCGCGAGCGATGGACGACAGAGGCTGCCACAGGACGCCCTTGGAATCGATGGCGAGGATTCCCGTGCCGGGCAGGGTCCGGCGAAGTCCGTGGATGATGGGCACGAGGGCCCGCGCCGTCTTGCCCGTGCCGGTGGCTCCCGTGATGAAGAAGTGACAGCACAATTCGTCGCGGGTCCAGGTCTGGCCCCACAGTCGCAGAATCACCCGGTGCCCCGCCTCGCCAGGGAAGGCGATGCCGCAGTAAAGGAACCAAGTTCCCACCACGGCCGTGAGGAACGCGATCCACGTGTTCGCTAGGGGCGTGGTGACCTGATAGGACAGCCCGGCGATCACAAACGCTCCCCCCGCGAGACGTAGCGTGGGCCAGTTCACGCGGCAAAGACCAGCACCGCCACCATCGCGCCGAAGGCGACCCCGGCGACGAGGGCGGCCAGCACTTCCCGCCGTCGGCCGATGGTCTCCGCGGCCTGCGCGGTCTCCAGCAGTTTCGCGGCCGACTCCTGCACCGTGGCGATGTCCTGCTTGGCCGCCGCGATGGCGGGCATAAGGGCCAAGTTGACCTTCCGGGCGAACGCCTCCGGGTCCGGTGTCAGCGCCTGATGCAACTGGGTCAGCTTGCCCGACAGTTCATCGACCTTGGCGACCGCTTCCTTGGCCTCCTTGAGGCGCGAATCGAGCGCCGTCTTGAGGTCGAGTGCCGCCGCCCGCAACACCTCCTCGGCCTTCAGGTTGGTGCTCCAGTGCCACGCCAGCAGGAGAAAAATCGGGTCGTCCGGCTGTATTTTGTGCCGGGTGAGGAGCCAGTGCAGATCCTCCGGCATCTTTTTCGGATCGACCAAGTCCTCCGGCTTCATGCGAAGAGCACCGTTTCGGCCTTCTTGAATTCGTCCGCCATCCTGTGGTGGAAACGCACGCACCGGGAGCGGTCGAGGATGTGCAATTGCGCGGCCGTCCGGCCCCGGCCGACGGTGAGGTTGGCCAGTTGGAGCCGGTTGCGGGTGATTTCGGCGAGGCAGGGCACGTCAATTTCCACAGCACCCTGTGCCAGCAGCTTCTGGCGGGTGGCGCTTTGGGCGAACAGGCTCAGGGACGAACCCTCGCGCAGATTGTGCACCACGAGCCAGCGCACCCGGTTGCCATAGGTGTCCACCAGGTTTGCGATTTGCGAGATGGTGTCCTTGTCGTCCACGACCACGACGACAAACACGAGGGCGAACCCGATCCGCTCCTGCGATTCAACCAAGTCGCATTCCTCGATCCAGTGCTCCAGCTTGTCTCCGCCGGCCGCGCGGTTGTCCGCCAGCACAAACTGGGCGTCGCCGTCGGTGAGCGCCCGGACGAGCTGGTCGAGCACCGCCAGCTTGTCGGCATCCACGTCGGTGTCGATGAACTCGGCCTCGGGCACGTAGCGCCGGAAGGTCGAATTGGCGTGGTCGAGGTCAAACGCTTGCACGCTGGCGCCGCGTTCCACCAGATAGTTGTGGAGCAGCGTGGCGACGAAGCTCTTGCCGATGCCGCCTTTTTGCGGCCAGACGGTCAGGAGTTTCTTGCGGGCGGTAGTCGGTGGTTCAGAGGTCATCGCGGGCTATGTTGGGACCACGCCGGCGCGGTGGGGCCGGTGGTGGCGGATTGGTGGTGGTGCCGAGTCCGGGCAGCTGGTCCGGCGTGGCGGCCGGGGCGGGTTTGCCCAAGTGCGGGTGGCGCGCCCGCTCGATTTCGGCTTTGGTGAGGTATCGGCGGCAAAAGACGCCGATGGCGGTCGGCGAGACGGTGATGCCGTGTCGCGCGAGGGTGGCGGAGATCTGCTCATAGCTCATGTATTTGGCGCGCTGGAGCAGCAGCACCTGCCGGTAAGGGGCGAGCAGGCTGCGGGTGTGCGCCGCCGGGTCGTAGTGTTCGGCGTCGGCCAGGAGTCGCTGGCGCAGTTCATCATCGGGCATGAGACAACAGTAAGCATATTTTATGCGAATATACAAGTGAGACCGGCGCCGTAGCCAGCCTGGTGGCGATGGCAAGGTGGTGTCGAGGTGGTGGTGACGGCTGGCATTTCCTAACGCGTGCGTTAGGGGTGGCGCGTTCGAATACCAATGAAATTAGGGTGATCCTGCCCAATGACCGGATGGGTCCAGTCACTGATACGATTTTTCAGCGAGGCGGATGCTTGCAGTGGAAAAAATTCATCTCGGGCAGCAAAAACAGGTTAATGCCACTGGCAATATTATGCGGATATGCTAGATTACAGGCAATGGTCAGATTCGATAAACCGTGTCGTCGTGCTACCGGTGCCGTGGATTACTTCCGCGAGCACTTGGGCGTGGGCGATTACCTGACGGAGGGTAAGCAGACGCAGATGACCTGGTTCGGCCGGGGTGCGGTGAGACTTGGGCTGGAGGGGGCCTGCGACCTGGTTCACTTCGAGAATCTATGCCGGGGGCGACACCCGATCTCCGGGGATAAGCTCATGGTGCGGGACAAGGGTGCCCAGCGCCGGGTGTGCTACTTCGGTCAAATATCCGCCCCCAAGGACGTCTCCCTGGCTTATCTCGTGGGCGGAGACCAACGGATCGGGGCATGGTGGGACGAAGCCATAAAAACAGCCTTGGCCGAGATTGAAGTCGTGACCGCCACGCGGGTCCGTCGTCAGGGTGCGTGCGAGGATCGGGTGACGGGAAACATGATTGCGGCCGTCGTCACCCATGATGCCAGCCGGGCGCTCGATCCCCAGTTGCACACGCATGTGTGCATCATGAACCTGACTCATGATGAGGCGGAGCAGCGTTGGAAGGGTTTGCAGCCTTCAGGCTACTACCGGCATCAGGCATTTTTCCGGGAAATCTGTTTCCAAAAGCTGGCGTCCCGGATGGTGGCCGCCGGCTACGAACTTTCGGACGTGCGCGCCAGTGGGTTCAACCTGAAGGGATTTCCGGCAGAGCTGCGCGCGCGGTTCAGCAAGCGCCGTCGGGAAATTCTCGCCAGAGCGGCGGAAGTCGGGGCAAAAAGCCAGGAAGCTTTGTTGGGAATCGCGGCCGGTTCGCGTGCGGCCAAAGTGAAGGTCGCGAGGACGGAACTGGAGCCCCTCTGGCGGCAGGAAGCCGGAGCCGAGCTGACCGCCATCGAGCAGGTGATCGCTGGTGCCGCCGGCCGCCGGCGAAGTCCGGCCGGGCTCGATGCCGCTGCGGCCTTGGCCTCGGCGGAAGCCCATCTTTTCGAGCGCCGGTCGGTCGTGGATGAACGGGTGTTGCTGAGGGAGGCCCTGCGGGCCGGGGTGGGCGACGCAGACCTGCCGGCCTTGCGGGCGGCCGTGGTCGCCCGGTTGAAGCAGGGCGGCTTGGTGCGGGTTGGCGAAGAAATCGCCTCGCGCGAGGCGCTCGTCGCCGAGCAGGAGTTTGTCGGATGGGCCCACGCCCATCGCAGCGCCTGTGCTCCGCTGGGCGCGCCGGGCGAACTGGCGGGACTGGGGGCCGACCAGAGGACGGCGGTGGCCGACGTGCTGGGGGCGCGAGGCCGCCTGGTCATCTTGCTGGGCGATGCCGGCACGGGAAAGACAACCTGCCTGCGGGCGATCGTGGCCGGTGTTGAGCAGGCCGGCCGGCAGGTGTTCGGATGCGCACCTTCGGCGGGCGCGGCGGACGTGTTGCGTAAGGAACTCACCCCTGCGGCCGACACCCTGCAACACTGGCTGATCAATGAAACCCTCCAAGCGGAGACGCGTGGCCGGGTCCTGTTGGTGGATGAAGCCGGATTGATCTCGGTGCCGCAGATGCTGGCGCTCTGCCGGCTCGCGGCGAAGCATGACAACCGGATCGTTCTGGTGGGCGACCCCAAGCAGCATCACGCCGTGGAAGCGGGCGACGCGCTGCGCTGCCTGCAAAAATTCGCGCGGGTGCCGGTCGCCCGGCTGGAGCAAATCCGCCGCCAGCGGGATCCGGCCTACCGCGAGGCGGTGGCCGCGCTCGCTCGCGGCAATGCCTATGAGGCGTTCCGGTGTTTCGAGCGGCTGGGTGCGGTGAAAGAAATCCCGCGCGAGCGCGACCTCTTTCGCATCGCGGCGGCAGATTACGTGCAGACCGTCGCCGCCGGGAAGCGTTGCCTGGCGATTTCGCCGGTGTGGTCGGAAATCCGCCAATTCACGACCGCCGTGCGCGCCCAACTGCGCACCGTTGGCACTCTGGCCGAAGCTGAGCGGATTTGCGGAGTCGTGTCCCCCTTGCACTGGACGAGGGAGGAAAGGCGCCGGGTGGAGAACTATCGTCCCGGTGATGTGCTGGTGTTCCATCGCCCGTCTCACGGCTTCTTGAAGCATGAACTGGTGACGGTCTTGCGGAGGCAAGACCGCTGGCTGGAAGTGGAGCGGGCGGATGGCGTCAAACGCTGGTTGGAACCGGGCCGGGCGTTTGGCTTCGAAGTTGGCGAGCGACACGACTTACCGGTGAGCGTCGGCGACCGGCTACTGATCCGGGCCAACGCCAAGCCGCTCAGGCTGAAAAACGGCGATATCGCGGAGGTCGCCGGGCTGGGGGATGACGGGGTGATTCATTTGCAGGACGGCCGGCGCATCCCGGCGTATTTCCGGCAGTTCACGCACGGGTATGCGACCACGTCGCACGCCGCCCAAGGCAAGACGGTGGATCGCGGCATCCTCCTCATGGGCGACGAGGCCATGGTTGCGGCGGACCTGAAGCAGGCGTATGTGAGCAATTCGCGGTTCCGGGAAAGCCAGATGATCTACACCACGGACCGCGCCGCCGCCGTGGCCGCGATGGAGCAGCCCGGCGACCGCCGGCTCGCCACGGAAGCGGTGGCGGAAACCACCGAGACAACCGCCCACGAATCCGTCTGGCAGCGCTATTACGCGCCAAGCCGGACGGGTGAGGGCACGGGAATGGGGGCCGGCCGGTGACCTTGCGCCATCGAGAAACCGAGCCGGTGTCCGCCACTGCCGAGCCCTGCGTGGTGGTCTCCGGCCACCCGGTGCCGGTGGTGCGTTTCGAACTGGTCGACCGCAGCATCTCCTACCTCGCCGGCGAATTGAAGCAGTGGGAGCTGACCGTCCTCGGTCAGGAGGACAAGCTTCGCATCAAGGCGGGGGCCGACTGGATCGCGGTCACGGGCCGCGGGCTGGCGGCGGCGCGAGATGCCCTCGACCAGGCCCGGCTGCAAAAGCTGCGCGAGGCGCCCACCCGCCGCGCGGCGCTCTCCGACGAGCCCTGGGTGCAGGCCATCAAGGTCGAGACCGCCAAGGGCGACGCATCCAAGGTTGAACCCAAATGACCAATGGCGGTAAAACGGTCCAACGAAACCCTTCAACTCGACCTCTTCGAGCACCTGCAAAATGAGCGGACTACTCGCATACGGACGGATGGCGGAACAGCACTGGCGGGAACATCGCCCGCGGATGATGCAGGAATTGGAGGCGCGAGGCAGCCTGCAGACGGCACTCCTAGAGGCGCAGGAGCGGACGGCGGCGGAGATGGAGCGGCTGATCCGGGATTTCCGGAAGCAGGGACTGAACCCGCAGCAGGCGCACGATCAGGCGTGGGAGCTATTGCGGGAGAAATACATCCTGCTTCCGCCGGAGAAGCCGTAGCGGCACCCCGCAATCAGGCCAACTACCGGATCACGGACAGCGACGGACTGGGCGAAGGGTCCGCCAAGGACAAATACCGCCAGAACGTGCTGGCGATCGTGTTGCTCCGGGCCATCGAGGCGGCGCGCCGCACGGCGACGCCCGCGGAGAAATCCGTCCTCGTGAAGTATGTCGGCTGGGGCGGGCTGCCTCAGGTGTTTGCCAGCGCCACCGAGGCGCCGCAGTGGCAGCCCGAACAGAAGGAACTCAAGGGTCTGCTCACCCCGGAGGAATACGTCACGGCCCGGGCCACTGTCCTCAACGCCCACTACACCTCACCGCTGGTTGTGGGTGCGATGTATGCCGGCCTCGACCGCCTCGGCTTCAAGCAGGGCCGGATTCTCGAGCCGGCGTGCGGGCTGGGGCATTTCTTCGGGGTCATGCCCGATGCCATGCGCGCCGGGTCGCACCTGTCCGGCGTCGAGATCGACCCGCTTACGGCGCGGCTGGCCGCCATGCTTTACCCCGACGCCGAAATCCGCGCCCAGCCCTTCGAGGAGGCCGTCCTGCCGACGAACAGTTTCGATCTGGCGATATCCAACGTGCCCTTCGGCGACTACGCGCCGTTCGATCCGAAGTTCAACGCCCGCAAGTTCCGTATTCACGACTACTATTTCATCGCGACACTGGAGCGGGTCCGGCCGGGCGGCCTCGTTGCCTTCATCACCTCGCACGGCACGATGGACAAGCAGCACTCGCTCCTGCGCGAGCTGGTCGCGGAGAAGGCCGATCTGCTGGCCGCGGTCCGGCTGCCGAACACCGCGTTCAAGCAGAATGCCAACACGCGGGTCACGACGGATATTCTTTATCTGCGCAAGCGACTCCCGGGTGAAAAACCCAATGGCATCGCGTGGGTGAAATCGGAGCCCTTCAATGTCGGCGGGCCGGAGCCCATCGCCCTGAACGAATACTACCATTCGCGGGTGGAGATGATGCTCGGCCGCATGCAGGTGGCGGAGCGCGGGATGTATGGCCGCAACGAGCCGGAACTCGCCAGCGACGGCCGCAACCTGGGTCAGGCCCTTGTCGCGGCCATGGGAACACTGCCGGCGAATGTCTATCAGTCCGTCTCAGCAGCGGAAATCGCATCCCAGCGCCAGACCGTCTCCGTGCCCGCCGGGGTGAAGCCCAACTCCTACACCGTTACGGAGCTGGGCGGCATCGCCCGCCGCGAAGGCGACGAACTGGTGCTCCTGGAAGGTCTGCCGACACCGACTATCCGGCGGCTCCGCGGGCTCATCCGCGTGCGCGAGGCGGTGCGCGATTGCCTGCAAACCCAGGTGGAGAACCGCGGCGAGGGAGAGGTCGAGGCCGCCCGGTTTCGGCTCAATCAGGACTACGACTATTTCGTGGGGCAGTTCGGCCCGATCACCCAACCGGCCAATGTCCGGGCGTTCGCCGGCGACCCGGACCTTCCGCTGCTCCTGTCGTTGGAAAACTACGACGAGGACAAAAACAGCGCGACGAAGACCGCCGTGTTCCGGGAACGGACCATCCAGCCCCCGCGCCCGGTCGAGCAGGCGGCTGATGCGAAGGAGGCGCTGGTCATCACGCTCAGTGAAAAAGGCCGCGTCGATGTCGCCCACATGGTGAAACTTCTCGGTAAGCCGGAAAAGGAGTTCATGCCGGAATTGAGCGGGGTCCTTTACCTCAATCCCGCGACGAAGAAGTGGGAAACTGACGACGACTATCTTTCGGGCAATGTGCGGGAAAAACTGGCCCTGGCCGAGCGGGCGGCGAAGCGCGACGCCCGGTTCCGGGTTAACGTCGAGGCGCTCCGGGGAATCCAACCGGCCGACCTCAAGGCCACGGAGATCGACGCCCGGCTGGGCGCGGTGTGGATTCCCGCGTCCGATATCGAAGCTTTCACGCGCGACCTGCTCAAACTCAAGGGGCACGAGGCCGAGGGCGTGCAAGTCAGCCACGCCCCGCAACTCGGGCTCTGGACGGTCCAGGTGGGCTACTACGGCAAGCGCAGTGTCGCCAACCTCACGGAGTGGGGCACGGAGCGGATTGCCGCCCATGAGCTGATTGCCGACGCCCTCAATCTCCGGACGCCGACGGTTTACGATCTCGATGCCAAGAAAAACCCGGTGATCAATCCGGCTGCGACGGAAGGCGCCCGCGAAAAACAGCAGAAGATCAAGGACCGGTTTGCCAAGTGGATCTGGCAGGACGATGCCCGGCGCGAACGGCTGGTGCGCAAATACAACGCGGAATTCAACGGCGTCCGGCTCCGCACCTTCAGCGGCGACCACCTGACGCTGCCCGGCGCCAGCCCCGCCATCACCCTCCGGCCGCACCAGAAGGCGGCCGTCTGGCGGATTTTACAGACCCAGAACAGCCTGCTCGCTCATGTCGTAGGCAGTGGGAAAACTTATACCATGTGTGCCGCCGCGATGGAATTGAAGCGGCTCGGACTCGCCCGTAAGCCGCTGTTTGTCGTGCCCAATCACATGCTGGGTCAGTTCTCCTCGGAGCTGCTGCTGCTCTATCCCAATGCGAACATTTTGGTCGCCGGGAAGGCGGACTTTGAGAATTCGGGCCGTCGCCAGTTGATGAGCCGGATCGCCACCAGCAATTGGGATGCCGTCATTGTCACCCACTCGGGCTTCGAGCGGCTGCCGATTTCGACCAAAGCGCGGGAGGATTTCATCACCGACCAGATCACCGAGTTGGAAAACTGCATTCGCGACCAGAAGGCGGACGCCTCGGATGCCCGGATCGTGAAGGAGCTGGAGCGCGCGAAGAAGCGGCTGGAGTTCAAGCTGAAGACCCTCGCGGCCGAGCACCGCAAGGACGACACCCTCACGTTTGAGGAACTCGGCGTGGACCGGCTGTTCGTGGACGAGGCGCAGGCCTTCAAGAATCTCTTCTACGTCACCAAAATGACCCGGGTGGCCGGGCTCCCGCAGTCGGCTTCCGAGCGGGCTTTTGACATGCTGCTCAAGGTGCAGCACATCCAGCGGCTCAACGGCGGCGGTGGGGTAGTGTTCGCCACCGGCACACCCGTGACCAACACCATGGCAGAAATGTTCACCATGCAGCGCTACCTGCAAATGGGCGTGCTGCGCCGGCAGAACCTGCAGCACTTCGACTCATGGGCTGCGACCTTCGGCGAGACGGTCACGGCCATGGAACTCGCTCCCGACGGCGCGGGCTACCGGCTCAACACGCGGTTCGCTCGCTTCGTCAACGTGCCGGAGTTGATGCAACTGTTCCGGCAGTTTGCCGACATCCAGACCGCGGATATGCTCAAGCTGCCCGTGCCGGCGCTCGACGGAGGCAAACCGCGCATCGTCAGCGCCTCGACGACTCCAGCCTTGAAAGCCTTCGTCACCTCGCTCGCCAAGCGTGCCGAGCGGCTGAAGACGGGTTGTGTTGATCCCCGGGAAGACAACATGCTCAAGATCACGGGCGAAGGCCGGAAGGCCGCCCTCGACCTGCGGCTGGTCGCGGTCGGTGGCGACCACCCCGGGAGCAAGGTCAATCAAGCTGTCCGCGAAATCCACGCCATTTGGCAGGAATCCCGTGCCGACCGGCTGACGCAGCTGGTGTTCTGTGACCTCTCGACGCCCAAAGCAGAGGGCCGCGGGTTCTCCGTTTATCAGGACATCCGCACGAAACTCGAAGTTGCCGGGGTCCCGGCCCGGGAGATCGCCTTCGTTCAGGACTACGACAGCGACGCCGCGAAGCTCACGCTTTTCAAAGATGTCCGCGCGGGTAAAATCCGCATTTTACTCGGCTCGACCCAGAAAATGGGTTCCGGCACGAATGTGCAGGCCAGGCTGGTTGCGCTCCACCACCTTGACGCTCCGTGGCGGCCCGCCGACATCGAGCAACGCGAGGGTCGCATTCTCCGGCAGGGCAATGCCAACGCCACGGTGCGCATTCTGCGTTACGTCACCGAGGGCTCGTTCGACGGGTATAGCTGGCAGGTGTTGGAGACAAAGGCCAAGTTCATCGCCCAGATCATGCGCGGCGAGAGCAACGCGCGTCGGGTCGAGGATCTCGACTCGCCGGCACTCACCTACGCCGAGGTCAAGGCCATCGCTTCCGGCAATCCGCTGGTCATCGAGAAAGCCAAGGTTGACGCGGAGGTCATGCGCCTGTCCCGCCTCCGGGCCGAGCACGCCGAGAGTCAGTTCAGCAACCGCAGCCGGGTGCGGTTGCTGGAGCAGGATGTGCCGCGACTCGAACGCCAGCTTGTCGGCATGGAACAAGATCTGGTCCGGCGCACGGACACGCACGGCGACGAGTTTCAGATGGTGGTCAGCGGCCGGAAATTCACGGAGCGGGCTAAGGCCGGCGAAGCGCTGGTCTATCTGGTCGGCGGGCAGGTCCGGGCCCAGCACCCCGTCATCATCGGCGAGTTGGCCGGTTTCAAAATCGAGTTCCGCCCGACACTGCAGGATTCACTGACCTTGCAGGGCGCGATGAACTATCCCGCAAAGATTTCCGCGAGTCCGGTCGGCATCATCGCTTCGCTGGAACATGCCGCCCGGTCCATCGAGGAGAGAATCGAGGCCAAGCGCAGCGATCTGGAGCAAACCCGGAAGAATCTGGCGGAACTGACCGCCCATGTCGGGAAGCCCTTCGAGCATGACGCCCGCTACGGTGAACTCGTCGCCCGGCAGGCTGAACTGGTAAACGCCCTCGACCTGACGAAGAACCAAGGGTCGGCGCAGCTCGGCGCCGAGCCGTCCGAGCCCGACCCCGCGCCGACGGAATTCAGTAGCGAGGCGGTCGCGGAGACACCGGCGGTGGCCATCCGCCTTGGCACCCGGGTGGCAATTTGAGTTACCTGAGCCAAGGATATGCCCCTACTGGACCTTATTGCCCGCGAGATTCTGCGATCGCTACCGGGCATGCCGTTTGTGCTCGGACTATCGCGAGCAGGCCACAGCGCATTGCGGCATTCAGCTTTGGCCAAGCCGATATTACTTCGTCCAGTTCAGCGAGCGAGTCTGGCAGGCGGCAATGCCGATTTTCCGCGTGTGTGCCTCCTTGTGTGTTGGATGCCGAGGGTATTCTACAAGCAGTGCTTGGGCTCGCATCTTCCAAAAGTGCCTGAATCAGTTCGAGTCTCTTCTCCCGCTCCATTTGACAAAAAACCGCCGGTTATCCGGCGGTTTTTTTGTTTTCCGGCATGATGTAAACCCGGCCCGGGGGCGCCAGTATAGGCTTTCACAGACGAAGTTAGGCGTTTTGCTGGTGGCATTTCATGAGCAAGATTGTGCGCATTTCCGGTTTCGGCCTCCTGCTGACGCTCATTGCCGTGCAATTCGTCCGCTCGCCGCGCAACACCGGCGTGGCCGAGGGTCCGTCGTCCATTGTCGCCACCCATCAGGTGCCGGCCGAAGTGCGTGGCATCCTCTCTCGCGCCTGCTACGACTGTCACTCGAACTCCACCAAGTATCCTTGGTATGCCGCCGTGCAGCCGGCCGGCTGGTGGCTGAACCGGCACGTGACCCAGGGCCGGGCGGAGTTGAATTTATCGGAATTCGCCGCCTACTCCCGCAAGCGCGCCGTGCGCAAGCTGAACCAGATGGCCGACGAGGTGCGGGAGCGCCACATGCCGCTCAAATCCTATCGGCTTCTGCACGGGGAGGCGAAACTGACCGACGCCGACATCGCGCTTGTGTCCAACTGGGCCGAGGACCTCGCGAATGCGATCGAGTCGCGCTGATTATCCTTGGGCTCGACGGCCATGACCTTTTTAGCCACACATCCGCCCTGCAACTTCGACCCATGAAATCTCTGCCTCGTTGGTTCACCACGATCATTCTCCTTGGCGCCGGATCCGTCGCGTATGCGGCCGACTCCGCGCCCGGCGGGCCAGCCGCCGCCGAGCCCAAGGAGGAACACCCGGAGACCGAGCTGCACGACCGGATGGAAAAGATGGAGACTGCCTACAAGAAGCTCAAGCGGCAGGCGGCCGATGCGGCCATGAATTCCGATTCGCTGGCCCAGGTCGCCATCCTGCGGGAAGTCGCCGAGGCCGCGACCGGGCTCGAGCCGTTCAAGGTGACCGAGATCCCGGCCGCCGACCGCCCGAAAATGATCGAAGGTTACAAAGCCAAGCTGGGCGAATTACGGACCTTGATCGGCAAGCTGGAGACCGCTTTCAGGACTGGGCAAAACGAGGAGGCCGTCAGGCTGGTGAAGGCCCTGCACGATCTGGAAAAAGAGGGGCACAAGGAATATAAGTCCAAATCCTTCAAATAAATCAGGCCTGGCATCCGGTTCTCTTTTAAAAACCGCTGTCCCTCAGCGGTTTTTTTGTTATCCCTCTTGGTGTGAAAGCCTCCGAATTCTTCGCCCTGCCGCCGTCGCTGGCGCGTTTTGCCAAGTTTTTCCCCGCTACCGCCGCCCCGTGGGACTGGCTCAAGCAGATCGGGGCGGCGCTGGAGACGGTCGAGGCGGGTGCCCCCGGCCCGAAAATCCCGCCGGGCGTGCATCTCGAGGGCAAAGTCTGGCTGCACCCGTCGGTCAAGCTGCCGCCCTACGCAGTCATCCAGGGCCCCTCCTACATCGGTGCGCACACCCAGATCCGCCCGGGCGCGTATATCCGCGGCCACGTCATCGCCGGAGAGAACTGCGTGCTGGGCAACTCCAGCGAGTTCAAGAACTGCCTGTTGCTCGACGGAGTGCAGGCGGCGCATTTCAACTATGTGGGCGACTCCCTCCTCGGCAACGGGGCGCACCTCGGCGCGGGCGTCATCTGCTCCAACCTGCGCCTCGACCAGGGCGAGGTGATGGTGCGGCTGCTGAACGACACCATCGGCACCGGGTTGAAGAAATTCGGCGCCGTGATCGGCGACAACGCCGAGATCGGTTGCAACGCCGTGCTCAACCCCGGCTCGCTGGTCGGCCCGCGGGCCCTGGTGCTGCCCTGCACCGCCTTCAGCGGCTATGTCCCGGCCGCCACGGTGGCCCGCACGCGCCACGCCATCACCACGATGCCGCGCCGGGATTGAAAATCATTCTCGTAATCCTTCTCTTTCTCGTTCTCTCCTTTCCGTCCCACCAATCCGAGCGAACGAGAACGATCACGAGTAAGAGAACGAATCTCCATGCCCCGCATCCTCACCGGCATCACGCCCTCCGGCACCCTGCACATCGGCAATTATTTCGGCGCCATGCGCCCGGCCATCGAGCTGCAGGCCGGCGGCGACGCCTACTATTTCATCGCCGACTACCATTCGATGACGGTGATCACCGACCCGGCCGAGCGCCGCGCTTTCACGCTGGGCATCGCGCTCGACTGGCTGGCCTGCGGGCTCGACCCGGCGAAGGCCGTCTTCTGGCGCCAGAGCGACGTCCCTGAAGTCTGCGAGCTCACCTGGTTGCTGGGCTCGCTCACGCCGATGGGCCTGCTCGAGCGCGCGCACAGCTACAAGGACAAGCTCGCCAAGGGCCACGCGCCCAATTTCGGCCTCTTTGCCTACCCGGTGCTCATGGCCGCCGACATTTTGCTCTTCGACACCAACGTCGTCCCCGTCGGGCGCGACCAGAAGCAGCACCTTGAGATGACCCGCGATATCGCCATCAAGTTCAACCAGGCCTACGGCGAGACCTTCGTCGTGCCCGAGGAGCGCATCGCCGGCGCGGTCGCCGGCATCCCCGGCCTTGACGGCCAGAAAATGTCGAAAAGCTACGGCAACACCATCGAGATCTTTGGCGATGAGAAGGCGCTCCGCAAAAAGATCATGGGCATCGTCATGGACTCGCGCACGCCGCAGGAACCCAAGCCCGACGCTGACAAGAACCTCGCCCTCCAATTGCTGGGGCTTTTTGCGCCGACGGACGTGGCCGCCGATTTCGAGCACCGGCTCCGCGCCGGCGGACTCGGCTACGGCGACCTGAAGAAGGCGCTGTTCGAGCACTACTGGAGTTTCTTCGCCCCGTATCGCGCCAAGCGCGCCGAGCTGGCGGCGAATCCCGACTACGTCGAGCAAGTCCTCCGGGACGGCGCCGGGCGCGCCCGCGCCGTGGCCGAGCAGACCATGGCCCGCGCCCGCAAGGCCTGCGGTTTGCGGTAGGGCGAGTCCTCCGGACGAGCCGATTCTGCCGGGTGGTTCATCCCCCCAAGACACGCGGTGTGGGGGATATGGCTGGCGCACTCTGGGACTGACAAGATCGTCGCGATAGCCTTTTCTGTCGCAATGAGGGTTTCCCGCTCCTCCCACGGTGTCCGCTGCCTGCTGGCGGCTTCTGCATCATTTGCAGGGCTGGTGTCCGCCGGCCGGGCCACCGATCCCATTCCGGCCTCCGCGCGGGTGACCTCCGTGTTTGCCGGCATTACCTGCGAGTATTCCTCCGGTCAGGAGGAACTGGCCCGCCTGCTCGCGGAGCGCTTCGCCGCCCGCAATCGCGAGGTGACGGCGGCCATGACCGCTCAACCGCCACCGGTGCCGTCCACCGTGCTCCCGCTCAGTCCGGAAGATCTTCGTGTTAACCGGGCGGCCTATCTGGCGGCGATCTGCGCCCAACTGGCGCTCAAAAAGCCGACGGCGTGGCAGGAGGAGTGTTACGATGCCTTCCTGAACAACTACGAGTCGACGATGCGGACGTATCAGATGCTCGGACGGGCGATGGCGGAAGGGATGAGCCGGCTGGACAAAATCACCCTTTGGGAAAGAGCCGAACTGGTCCGGCGGCTGGAGGGTGGCGAAAAGATCAACGGGTTTTCCTACGATCCTGAGACGAAGAAAGGTAACACGGAATTCCGGCTGCCTTCGGTTAACATCAATGATCCCCGCCTCAAGGAGCTAGCGGAGCAAAGGAAGCAACTGACGCGCGACTACCAATTCAAGATGACGAAAGCCGAGGGCGGCGGGACCACTTACCAAGCGTCGGCAAGTTCAAAGAAGCAGAAGAAGGCCAAAGGGTCTGCTTCCGATCAAAAACCTGAGGCGACCGGTGTTTCTGCCTCCACTTATTTCCCGGTTATACTGACGGCGGAAGTTATGGCATTGCCGGTCGCTGAACAGATCGAACGCCTTTGGGATTCGGCGGAAGCGGGCTCGGCTAAAGCAAATTTCGAAATTGTAGCCCGGGTGTCAGCGGCGACTCCCCACGTCGACCCGGTGATCGCCGGACTGGTTTTGCACGAGACTACCGAGATCGGAATCATCGATCATTACTACCGGGGTAAAGACCGTCGGTGGTTCTGCGATGGCGTGGCTAATTATGTGTCGTGGCGCGTGCTGCGCGATCTTCACGGCGTCGAGCTGGCCAACCGCACGCACGACTTGGGAGCGCTGCTGCAAAAATATGCCGCACTGCGCGAACAGGCAGATCTCCGCAAATGGCCGGCAGCAGAGCGTCAATCTGAGGATGAGCGACAAACGCCGCTGAACACCGCGCGCTATATTTTTGCCGAGCGAGCAGTGGCGCTCATGGTCGAACACGGCGGACAAGACATTCTGCCGCGCCTCTTCGAAGAGATCGGTAAGACGAAACCGAAGAAAGTATCGATCAAGACCGTAGAGAAGGCGTGGCAGAAACTCACTGGTCAAAAACTCGACACGATTCTCGCTGAGGCCGTGGCTCCGCCGGTTGCAACGCCCAGTGCGAGTGCCGACCCGTAATCCTATGGACCACGCCGACATCGGACGTAAGCGCCAGCGTGAGATCTATGTCGCGGGCGTTGGTGGTCACCGCCCAGCGGTGCCGGTGAGGCAGGCGGAGTTGGAGCAGGCCGCGCAGGCGGCGATGTCGCCCGAGGCTTGGGCCTATGTGGCGGGCGGGGCCGGGCGCGAATCGACCATGGACGCCAATCGCGCGGCCTTCGAGCGCTGGCGCATCGTGCCGCACGTCCTGCGTGACGTGGAGAAGCGTGATTTGTCCGTCGAGTTGTTTGGCCGGAGGCTGCCCTCGCCGCTGCTGCTGTGTCCGATCGGGGTGCTGGAGGTGGCGCACCGCGACGCCGATCTCGCAGTGGCAAAGGCCGCGGCATCTTTAGGCGTGCCTTACATCTTCTCCAACCAGGCCTCGGTGCCGATGGAAACCTGCGCTGCCGCCATGGGTGACGCACCGCGCTGGTTCCAACTCTATTGGAGCAAGTCGAATGAACTGGTCGCGTCATTCGTGCGTCGGGCCGAGGCCTGCGGCTGTTCGGCGATTGTGCTGACACTCGACACCACGATGCTCGGCTGGCGGCCGCGGGATCTCGATCTTGGGTCGTTGCCGTTCATGGCGGGACAAGGCATCGCCCAATACACCAGCGACCCGGTCTTCCGCGCCCAACTAGCAGAAAGCGCGTCGGGGACGCCGCCCGCGACCAAGCCGCCGCTCAACCTGCTGACCATAGCCACGGCTCTGGCGCAGAAGGCGAATTTCCCGGGCGGCTTGCTGAAGAATCTGGCCTCGGCTGACCCGCGCGCCGCCGTGCAAAGGTTCATGACCACCTATTCGCGTCCGTCGCTGCAATGGGACGACCTGAAGTTCCTGCGCCAACACACGAAGCTGCCCATTTTGCTCAAGGGGGTGCTGCATCCCGCCGACGCCAAGAAAGCCGTCGAGCTTGGCCTCGACGGGCTGGTTGTCTCGAACCACGGTGGCCGGCAGATCGATGGCGAGATCGCGTCGCTCGACGCGCTCCTGGCCGTCGTCGACGCGGTGAACGGCAGAATCCCCGTCCTCTTTGACAGCGGCGTCCGCGGTGGGGCCGATGTGTTCAAGGCTCTGGCGCTCGGCGCGACCGCAGTCTGCCTCGGCCGGTCTTACGTTTACGGATTGGCGCTCGCCGGCCAGCGCGGTGTGGAGGAAATCATCGGCAACGTGCTCGCCGAGTTCGATCTCACCCTCGGCCTGGCGGGTTGCGCCCGTGTCGCCGATGTCAACCGCGCCGCGCTTCAGATCACTGCGTAAACCGGGCGCGGCAAGGCGGCGATGCGGTCCATGATGCGCTGGGCGGCGGTCTCGTAGCGCGCCTTGCCGAGCGAGGGGTCGTCGTAATCCGCGGCCTGCATGGGGGCACCGAAGACGACTGTCACCGGTGTGCCGAAGCGCGGGAAAGTCGAGCCTTTGGGAAACGCCGCGAAGGAGTCGTATACCCGGCACGGCACCACGGGCACGCCGGTCTTGCAGGCCATGAGGCCGACGCCCGCCTTCGGTTTCTGGAG
>CXWL01017350.1_pt1 | contig 48233 bp, 50 predicted proteins | sample 590931 | NCBI WGS metagenome assembly CXWL01 (sample SAMEA3498368, study PRJEB10139) | groundwater metagenome | biome: water well; material: biofilm material | place: Germany | collected 2015-04-27 | reverse complement strand
CTCTTCAAGGAGCTCGCCGAGGAAGAGCGAACGATTGTGTTTTATGAGTCGCCCATGCGGGTTGTGAGAACCTTGGAGCAGATGAGTGAATATTTACCTAAAAAAACTCAAGTGGTCATAGCCCGGGAGCTTACCAAGATCTATGAGGAATTTCTCCGCGGTGATTTGGAAACGGTATTGCTGGATCTCAAGAATAGAACTTCGATTAAGGGCGAGATCGTCGTAGTATTGAAACGTGGGCATTAATATTCCTTCATGCGTGTTGCCATCGTCCATGATTTCCTGTTCAAACTCGGTGGCGCCGAACGCGTGCTGAAGGAAATCGCCGACCTCTATCCCAAAGCACCTATCTATACCTTGATCTACGATGAAGAAAAATGCGGGGAGGTTTTTCCCAAAGAGCGAGTGGTGGCCTCCAAGCTGAAGCGCTTCCCGAAGTTTTTACAAAAACGACCGCAATACCTTTTGAACAGTATGCCGGAGGCGATCGAGGCCTTTGATTTTACAGACTTTGACCTGGTGATTTCCTCCAGTGGGGCGTTCTCACATGGCATCATCACCGGCCCCAAGACCAAGCACCTGTGCTATTGCCATTCGCCCATGCGCTATGCTTGGGACTACACTCATGAATATCTCGAGGAAAAAAAATTCTCCTGGTGGAAGGAATGGTTGGTTCGCCGATCACTGCATGAACTGCGACAATGGGACAGAACTGCCGCTGACCGACCAGACCACTATCTAGCCAACTCTAAACACGTCGCCAAACGCTTGAAAAAATATTTTCAGGTCGTTGCCGAAGTACTCTACCCGCCGGTGGATGTCGATCGGTTCTATCCCTACGAAGCGGCTGAAGATTTTTTTCTGATCGTGTCCGCCCTTACTTCGTTCAAAAAAATCGACCTGGCCATTAGCGCCTTCAATAAAATGGGGAAACAATTGATCATCATCGGTGATGGTAACGAACGACCGGCGTTGGAAGCTCTCGCCGGACCGAACATTCGTTTCCTAGGTCGGCAGAGTGACGAGGAAGTCAAAAGCTATCTCCAATCCATGCGGGCCCTTATTTTCCCGGGCGAAGAAGATTTTGGCATCACTCCTGTGGAAGCCATGGCCTGTGGAAAGCCCGTGATTGCCTATGGAAAAGGTGGAGTGACCGAATCGGTGATTGATGGCATCAGCGGCATCCTTTTCTCCCAACCCACCGTGGCTTCTCTCGAACATGCTGTTGCCGAATACTATCGCCTAGCGGGGACTTTCAATGCCGATATCATCCGCCTCCGCGCCGAAGAGTACAGTCGAAAAAAGTTTCGCAGTGGATTAAAGAAAGCCGTGGAGGAACTCATGAACCAGCCATTACCGATATGAAGACCCCGATCATTGCCCTGCTCGACAATATCCGCTCCCTGCATAATGTTGGCTCAATTTTTCGCAGTAGCGACGGTGCGGGTATTGAAAAAATTTTCCTGACCGGATACACCGGCACACCACCGCGAAGCCAAATCAGCAAAACCGCTCTCGGCGCTGAACTCACCGTCCCTTGGAAAAGCTACCAGAATCCCCTGACCGCCATTCGTCAGCTCAAGAAAAAGGGGGTTCAGATCGTCGCTCTGGAAACCGGCCCCAGATCCCAGAACTTGTTTGAATTCACGCCAAAGTGGCCAATCTGCATCATGGTAGGCAACGAAGTCGAAGGACTCAGTCCACAGCTTCTAGCTGAAGCCGATGCTATCGTTTTCATTCCAATGGCAGGAATTAAGGAGAGTCTGAATGTTTCTTGTGCCTACAGCGTAGCAGCTTATGAACTTAGGCGTAAAATTGATTCTTTTTCTTCTCAGCTCGGAAACCCTCGCGAACCTTAGCCCGCTCACGTTCCTTGGTGGCGTTCAACTTTTTCTTGTATCGTAATTTTTCTCGAAACAATTGAACGTTCCCAGACTGTTGAGCTTTTTTCTTCCAGCGGCCAATGAGTCTCTCATTGGACTCACCTTCTCGGCGAAGGGCAGCAATAGCCATAAATCTCCTACGTGAATGAATACAAGAGAGTGCTAAGCCATTCTAGAGAATAAAGCCCCCCTGTCAAGATTTTTGAAGCTTGATTTCATGGGTTAGAAGCGTTAATACTGTGTTGATGTTCTTTATGGTCTCTTGCAATGGATATTCTGAAGGTGAATCGAGTGGCGTTTCGGGAGCATGAAACGTTTTTGAAGAGTTTCTCAGATGGCCCCAAAAGGGGTAAGGGGCAACTCTTTTTGGAGATAGATCTTCCCGACAATCCTGGGGCCGAAGATGCGATCGTCGAAAAGATTTGGAGGGCGCTCCATGATTCGTTCTATAATAGTGAGTCTGATGATGCGTATTTTACTTTTGAAGAATCACTGAAAGCCGTCAATGAAGTAATCGAAAAGGAAAATCAAAAGCGTGAACGAGGAACCATCGGTAGGATTCATGCCGTTGCCGCTCTTATCCAAGAGAAGACCTTACACTTTTCTCATACTGGTCATGCCGCGGTGTATTTACAACGAAATCAACAATTCACTGAAATTAGTGAGGAATTAGAACCAGACGCTGAATCAAGTTTCAACTCTATTTCTTCAGGTGAGCTTCACTCTGATGACCATCTGATATTCACGACCCGATCCTTACCTTTTGATGACCAAACCCTCTTACAAGTTTTCTCCGAGAAAGACGGGAAAATGATTTCGCAACTCAAGGGTCTTGGGAAACAAAAGGAGGTCACCGGGGCTGTAACGGCTATCATATTCCCGAACAAGATGTCTGTTCAACCAAGCTTTGAAAAAACTCCACTATCGGAAGAAAGTGATGTATCAGCACCTCAGGAGGAACCTCTAGCAGAAAATCGCCGACAAATTCTCAACAAAGTTTCCAGTGAGCGAGCACAGAAGGCGTTGCAAATGCTCAAAAATCGCTTTGATCCAAAAAAATTAGAGAATATTAAGAAAACTTTCCGTGGTGTTGTTGATGGTGTTGGCAGTCGATTGTCCAAGGTCATCAAGAAACCCGAGCGGCTGAAGAATGTCAACCGGCGCTACGTGATGATGACCGTGATTGGTTTGGTGGCTTTTCTGGCCATCTTGTTGATTTTCCAATCTGACTACCGACAAAAAGCCCAGCAAGCGGAGTACTACGAAGATCTCCTACATCAGGTGGAAAACAACATTGCCATTGCCGATCAACGCAATATGATCGAAAACAAACAATCGGCGCTGGAATTCCTGAACAATGCCTCAACATCCCTTCAGGAGATTGAAACCGCTGGCTTCTTCAAGGCCAATGTTGAAAAACTCAAGAAGCAAATACTGGACAACCGTGACAGTTTCGATCAAATTTTTCGCGTTACCGAACCAAATGTTTTCTTTGACCTCTCACAAAAAGGCACGGTTGATGCTCTCGGGATGATCCATACCCAAGATCAGAAGAATTTCGTCTACGAACCGCGCCGACTGTTTGAGTCCGTGCTAGACAAGGTTCAAGAAGCTTTGGCCATTGATCCCGAGGAGATCGTCCTCTCAGGCGCTGAACTCGAAGATTTTAACGTTCTCGCCTTTGTCACTCAAAATGGTCAAATTATCGAATATTCCACCAGGAACGGAAAATTCGAACGCTCAAAGACCCAGGATGAAGCCTGGAAAAAGGGGGTTGATATCAAGACCTTCAATGGCGATCTGATGTATTTACTTGATCCTTCAGCAAATTCCATCTGGAAATATCGCCGTCTCCGCACTGGCTACAGCACTTCGACGATCTATAGCGATCAGGGTGAGTTGAGTAATGCCATATCGATGACGATCGACGGGGATGTCTATGTACTGCTGCGTGACGGTACCATCGTGAAGTATCGCAAAGGCGTCGTGACCCCTTTTGAAATCAAAAACCAACCAGCCGTTCCCCTCAATAGTCCGACTCGAATTTTCACACTTCCAGAAGCAAAGAGGCTCTATGTACTCGACAGTGCTAATCGCCGCATCGTGGTCTATAGCAAAGGTACAGCTGGTGTTTCTCAATATGAAAGACAAGTAGTATTCGACACGCTGAAACCGAATGAAATTCTTGACTTCTACGTCGACAAGGATGAACAGAAGCTGGTGACTCTGACTGCTGATAAAGCCTACATTACTGACCTCTAAACTTTATACACCTTTCCCCAAGACTCATGGATATCCGCGCACAACTCGATGCCGTTGCTCCGGATATTCAAGCAGTGCGGGACTATCTTTGACCGGGTTCATCTCGATCAAGATGTACGGGCGCTACAGACTCGGGTTGAAGCACCCGACTTTTGGAGTGCTCCGAAAGAAGCTGAGAAGGTCATGAAGACCTTGAAATCAAAAGAAAAAATGCTGTCAAATCTCAATAGCCTACTCAAGGATTTTAGCGATTATCGAGCCATGGCCGAGGAGCTAGACGATCAGGAGCTGCAGCCGATGATCGAAGATTTTTTGAACCGACTTGAACGACAGAAGATTGCCCTGTTCCTGGCCGGACCATATGATGACCACAATGCGATTGTCAGCATTTATGCCGGAGCCGGAGGCAAAGACGCCCAAGACTTCGCCGACATGCTTCTACGGATGATCGTTCGCTTTTGCGAGCAGGAAGGATGGGCAGTAACCATTGTTGACCGCAACGAAGGCGAGGAAGTGGGAATAAAGTCCGTTACCCTAGAAATTCACGGAACCATGGTCTATGGGCTCCTTCAGTCGGAACATGGAGTTCATCGATTAGTCCGATTATCCCCTTTCAACGCTGGCAACACACGAGAGACTTCGTTCGCAAAAATCGATGTTTTACCTTTGATCGAAAATGACCTATTGGTAGAAATACCAGCCGAAGATCTGCGGATCGATGTCTTCCGTGCTGGTGGTAAGGGAGGTCAGGGGGTCAATACAACGGACAGCGCCGTACGCCTGACCCATATCCCAACCGGAGTCGTTGTGACCTGTCAAAATGAACGTAGTCAGCTTCAGAACAAAAATACGGCTATGAAACTCTTAGTCTCCAAGCTCATGAAGCTCAAAGAACAACAACAGGTGTCACAGCTGAAAGACTTGAAAGGGCCAAAACAGGAGGCCGCTTGGGGTAATCAAATCCGTTCCTATGTCCTTCACCCTTATCAAATGGTGAAAGATCACCGCACCGAAGCGGAAACAAGCCAAACCGAAAAAGTACTCAACGGAGATTTGCGCATGTTCATCGAAGCTTATGTACGGCAGAAATAGGGCTACTATTCAGTAGAAGTCGTTTTAGCTTCCTGCTGTTTTTCACGATCAAGTAATTGATCAAGGGCTTTTTTGGCCTCTTCCATTTCTTTTAGAGCTTTTTCAAGCTGATTTTGCTTTTCATTGACCTTAGTGCTCACACTCTCGATCTCATTTTTGAGCTTGTTGTATTTCTGAGTCGCATTTTGCATCTCGGCATTCAATTTCTCTTTCAAGTCCTTACTGGAATCAGTCGCGCTTTGATACCAATTCAAAACCCCACTTTTCACATCTGCATAGGTAGCATCCAAACTCCCCTCATTGCTTTCCCACGTGCTTTTCACCTGGTGAAAACCCCAGAAAAAGAATGCAACCAACACAATATAGAGCAGAATCCTTTGCATGAGACAGAGAGAAATCACTATTGTTCTACACTTTTTCTGCGAACTTGGGGAGTGAAAGAATTGTACAGCAGAAAAGCATTATGTTTAAACTCGATCTGACTGATGATTGCTATGATGATGAACCAAGCTCACATCGACCGCCTGGTAGAAGAGACACAAAAAGGTAACACCAAAGCCTTTGGGGAGCTTTACGATGCGTATTTTTCACAAATCCACAAATACGTCTACTACAAGGTAGCTGCCGAGCACGTTGATGATTTGGTAGGAACTATTTTCATAAAAGCATGGACGAAGATCAAGAAATACCGCCGAACGGGTTTCCCATTCAGTTCATGGCTTTTCCGGATCGCACATAATACGCTGGTCGACCACTATCGGACTCACAAACAGTACTACGAATTAGAAGAAAAGATTACCGATGAAAGTATGGATCCTCAGGCTCTACTTGAGAAAAACCTGAATGGAGAGAGAGTTCATCAAGCTTTGAGAAAAATCGGCAAGAATTACCAGGAGGTTATCTTGCTCAAGTTCATGAATGACATGAGTAATGATGAAATCGCCCAGATGCTCGACACCAGTGAAAGCAATGTCAGAACGATGCAGTTCCGAGCTCTAAAAAAACTTAAAGCTGAACTCCAAGAACAAGAGCAAAAAGCCGCTGCAACACTGCAAGAGAAGGAGGTGAAGAGGCCAGTCATTCAAGGCTTCTTCCGACGCATCTTTGTCCGCCCTTCATGAGTCAGACCCGAAAGAAATTTATTCATCGCAACGAAGCATTCAACTGCCTTCACTGCGGGTTTCAGAATACAAAACAGACTGGAAGTTGCCGAAATCATTGTCAGAAATGTCTCTATTCCCGACATGTGGATGAAGCTATCCCTGGTGACAGAGCTAGCGAATGTCGTGGTTTGATGTCCCCGATTGGCATCGACTATTCAGGAAAAAAAGGACAAATGATTGTGCATGAATGCTTGACCTGTGGCAAAAAAATGAAGAACATGGTGGCTCCGGATGATGATCTGGAAACGATCATCGCCCTGGGAACGAAACCCCTTCGCGAATCATGACTATCGATGTATCAAAAAATATCAGCCTCAGGGCTCCCTTGATCGTTGCCGTCTCAGGCGGCTCAGATTCAGTTGCCTTGCTGCACCTCCTCCGAGCCAAAGGCTTTTCGCAACTAATTATCGCTCATCTTGATCATCAGCTGAGGCAAAATAGCAGCCAAGATGCCAAGTTCGTAAAACAATTGGCGAAGGAGTCAGGAGCTAAGTTCGTTCTCAAAAAAACCAACATCGCTCAATATGCCAAGAAACATAGGCTCAATCGCGAAGATGCCGGCCGCCAAGTTCGATACGATTTTTTTAGAACCTTGAAGAAAAAATATAAGGCTACTGCCATTACCACGGCTCATCATGGTGACGATCAGATAGAAACCATCCTAATGAATATCGTCCGCGGTTGCGGACTCGACGGCCTATCCGGAATGCAGGAAATCGACGGTGATCTTTGGCGACCATTGTTAGGCATGAGCAAGAAAGACATCCTGAAATATTGTCGTCACCAACGGCTTCAATTCGTGAATGACAGCAGCAATGACGATCTACAACTTCGTCGCAATTTTCTCCGAAAAAAAGTCATTCCTCAGCTTAAAAAGCTGAATCCGCAATTGGAGAAAACTATACAGGCGAATGCTCAGCTATGGGCTCATACTCGAGCTTACCTTCAAGAAAAAGCCCAAAACTTTTTGAGAACTCATCAGATTTCAGACCATCGATATAGTCTAAAAGTATTTCTTAGCGTTCCTGAATTTGAACAGCAAATCATCCTAAGAGAACTCTTCAAGCAAGTGCATGGACACAAGAAAGACTTGCAACGGTCTCACCTCGATCAGATCCTCAAAATTCTCACAGGAAATGTTTCCGGGAAGCAAAAGGAGTTTGGTGCTAAGAAAATCATTTCCAAACATCGAGGTTGGTTCGAAGTACAATCAATGTGATATCTTTTGCCCATGATCGACCTCAAGATACTCCTTCCCGACCTTTCCACTCACCAATGCCAGAAGCTCGAACAGCTCGCCGATCTTTTTTTGGAGTGGAATCAAAAGCTGAACTTGAGCGCTATTCGGGATCGGGATGGGATCCTCGTAAAACATATTATCGATTCTCTGCTCATCCTCCCCTTCCATCTTTTCAACCCTGGGGATACGGTCCTGGATCTGGGAACTGGTGGCGGTTTTCCCGGACTGGCACTCGCCATCGTTTATCCCCGAGCCCGCTTTACGCTTGTCGACGCTACCGAGAAAAAAGTTCGGGCTGTAGAAGCGATGGCCAAGGCATTAGCATTAACAAATGTACGCTGCCTATCCGGCAGGGCTGAAGAACTGGCCAGGAAAAGGGATATGCGTGAACATTTCGATGTGGTAGTGGCCAGAGCTTTGGCAGGATTCCCGACTCTGCTGGAATATTGTCTGCCTTTTGTGAAGATTGGCGGACATTTCATCGCCTATCAAGGACCGGAGTTGGCTGAGGAATGCCATAATTTTTCAGGAGTCGCCAAGAAACTCGGGGGGCGAATTGAAATCGTTCATCTGGCAAAACTCCCTATAGAAGAGGCTAAAAGATGCTTTATTGTGATCAAAAAGGAAAATCTCACTCCTCCGCCCTTTCCCCGCCAAATAGGGACTCCGAAGAAAAACCCGCTTGCCTAAGGGCACTTTAATAACTATACTTCACTGGCCTTTTTAAGGTTTACCCAGAAAAGCTAGAAATATAACTCATAACTCCTGCATTCCCATGCCTATCCTGAAGTCTGCCATTAAGAAAATGCGACAAGACGTGAAGCGCACTGCTCGCAATAATGTCTATCGAGTGCGTCTGAAGTCTCGCATGAAGGATGTCGCTAAGGCCGTTGCTGAGTCCAAGGTAAGTGAGCTCCCTGAGCTCTTGAAGAAGGCCTATTCCATGATCGATATCAATCTGAAGAAGAAGCTCATCAAGAAAAACAACGCCGCACGCAAGAAGTCTCTCATGGCCAGAATGGCCAAATCTGCGAGCCTGAAGAAGAAAACTCCAGAAACTACACCGGTGGCCCCTTAATACCGATGAAATGAAAGCTCTCTTTGCAGACAGCGTTTTTTTGGAATAAGACGTTGATGGTGGGGGTGCTTGGGATTGAACCAAGGACCAATCGGTTATGAGCCGACTGCTCTAAACCACTGAGCTACACCCCCATGGTGTAATTCGTAGGAATTGTAAACCAAGCAGGAAGGAACGCCAAACCTTCATAAAATCGCAAGTTGATTGACTTTTCTGAAAATCGCCTATGTTGTCATGGTTTTTTTGGATGTGACAGCATGTATCGATATTTTCTGCCGTAAATTCCTTTCAGAACCTTGATGTCCAACTCTTCCGTTAAATGATTAGCACGAATGGCTTCGATCAAATTGATAAAGTCATCGGGATGAGGGATGTTTCGACAGATAATTGGATAGGGTGCTGCAGCAACATTGATATAGATCTCACCGTAATCAAAAAAGTTTGAGAGGAAACCGTGCTTCTTTTTTTCAATTTCATGAATTTTATGAATATTGACGTAAATAACGTCATTCTTCGTATAAAGCGAGTTTTCAAAATCAATCACCAATTCTGTAGTAATCACCCAGCTTGATAGTTCCCAATCGATTAAAGCAATGAAGAGTCGATGGTGAATGAAAAACAGCACCAGGACACTTAATAAAAGTAAAGTTTCAACCGCAAGATATGCATCTTGACGAAGGCTGCTTGCCAAAAAAACAAAAAGGAAAAAAATTGCTAAACCAACGATATAGTGAATTATAGGACCAATGAGAATAATCCAGTGGTCATGAAAATAGACAATAACTTCATGCTTCTCGCTGGATTTGATCTGAGCAATGTTTCTCCTCATATCATCCAAGAAAAGAAATTAACCGCAAAGACCAAAATAATCATGGTGAAGCTGTACATCCAGAGCAGTACCCTCAGTCGCTTCGAATAAATTATCTCTTCATTTTCTTGGCTCAAAATGTGGATTTGTGATTGAACTACCTTCTTTATTTCTCTCTGAAAAATAAGCAAAAGCAACAAAGAGAAAAGACAAATAACCGTCAAAGAAATCGTGAACCAAGAAAGTTGCATAGATTCAACATTAGAAAAAAAATCTTTGAACGAGCATCAGCAGAGCAAGAATAATAGGTATGTGGATAAGATAAATCAACAAAGACCGTTTGCCGAGGCTAACAAAAATTAAAGCCAATCTTGATGATTCTAGAAAAACTGGACTTGGGTAATGTCGCTGATAACCATCCAGGAGGAAATATCCCAGCGATATTCCCAGGGTGGGAATCGCCATCCACGGAAAAATAGGGAAATAATCCAACGTGTAAAAATCCTGGACGGCAAAGCCAAAGATCAAGAGTCCTGATTCGGAAACTACTGTAGCAGCAATGGGAAAGCTGAGAAGGTAGATGATCAGGGCAAGTATGAAGGAAAAACGGGGGCAATTGACTATGAACCCCAAAAAAATCACTGATACCGCGATAAGGTGGAGAACTCCAAAGCGGATATAGGACTCAAAGTTGTAAAATGCCGTGGCAGTGGTCACAAGAATGGCAGCCAAAAAAATAATCATTCCCCGAAAAATATTTCGTTTTAAGAAATCCAGCTTGCTTCCTCCATGAAAAAGAATTCTCTGATAGGAAAGCTGCATGCTGATACCGACCAGAAGGAGAAAACTCCATTGAACTGTTCGAGCAAGGACGTGCCACACACCTTGATCATAGGCAAATGAAACTATCGCCAAGAAATCCAGAAAGAAAACGATATGAAAAACGATCATTCCCGTTATGGCCAAGCCACGCCAGACATCGAACTCGATAAAGCGTTTTGGGGGGTGAATAGTAAGAATATTAGCCTTCTAAAGGGTTAACTTCTTGTTTTTCTTCCTTGGGAAGCTGATAGCGACTAATCACCGTGCGCAATTCCTCTCGGTCAGGCCAGATCACTTTCCAATTCCACAGTTTTAGCAAGGGATCACCGCTGGGAACAGCCGTAAGTTCAACTTTACGACCGTCAGTCGTACCATAAAACTCTACATGTGCCATTGTACGACGATCATCAGCATAGACGTTGATTAGGATGGGGTTAGGGAAGTCATTCACGAATCTCAAGTCACTCCTCGAGTCTGTATACACTGTAGCGTCCAGACCATAACCAAACTCATGATAATAGACAACATCCAAAGTGTGGTTCCTACGTTCTTTAACTGGCAAACCAGCGTTCAAAACTGCCCTATAGACGGTAGATGACGACTGACACACTCCACCTCCAACACCTTTTTTGACCCTGCCTTCTTCAATAATCTGCGTTTCAGTATAACCTTTTGCTTGGGTGATCCACCCCGTTACTCTATTGAATGACACCTCAGCTCCCGGCTCAACGACGACAGCCTGAAAACTCCCTAAACTCAATTTGATATTCGTGACCCTTTGAGGATGATTTCCATAACGGTAACTGGAAGTACCTGTGCTGAGTAATTCAGGGAAATGGTACCCATCGACTTGAGAGCTTATGATAGGGGGCAAAATATCAGCCTCCACGTCAATCACTCGCTTGGCGTTCGGGTCAGCAAGAACTGCGATTAAATCGGCTAAGAGCTTTTCTTGGTTGATCTCCCGCCCATGAGCAAAAATACCCTGGTAAAGCGCCCTTTTGAAAATTTTTCCATCGTACTCCGAAACCACCTCCTCGATTCCTGTCATCGTGACCTTCTCAGGGGCAATATGCATTTTTTTGCTAAACTCCCGAACCCACTCTTCGGTATAGTTCTGGTTGAGGCTAAAAGTTTTTTGGGAAAGATCGACCACCAACCAATCTTCCTCTGCAGCAAGAGAAAGCTCTGTTTGTTCACGATCGAGCTTGATCACTACTGGTTTTTCAACGAATCGCTGAAGGTCACGGAGAAGAACCTGAAGGTCATTGGCGAAAAGTCTTGGCGGGGCAGGCTCATACTCAGCCGTGAAACGAACTGGTGCAGCATGCGTAGGCGGATGCTGAGAAAGCTCACCAGAAATACGCTCTACTTCACCACTCTTGAGGAGTAGCCCATAACTTTCAGGCTGTACGAACCATCGCTGGTTTTCCCATTTGATCACGGCATCAATGTAATCTTTTTCCTGAGTTAGAAGGAAATCATTGAGCTGTTGTTGTAAAAACTCACGGTCGACAGTAACCAGGATACGGTATTGGAAGGAACTGTCTTCTGCTCGGGCGGATCGGTCAAATATCTGGGCCATAAAGCTCGTATCAGAGAAAATGTCTTCCAACGTTTGCTCTCCATCATAACGGATACCGAGATCTGTAGGGGAAAAAGACCTCTCTTGATTAGCCTGAGTACTGATTAAAATGGGTTGCTGCTCAAGATCTCGAATCAGGTTTTGAATAGATAATGCAGCCTCCTCCCGCTTCATACCTCCTAAAGAAACTGTTTCTACGCTAATATTTACAGGAAGAATACGGTAATGCTCGTAGGACCAATACCCCAAAGCAAGAGCAAGAAAGCATGAGGACATGACGAGACCGGCGAGGATGGATTGCTGACGAGTCATATTTTGTTATGGTACTTCACTATATAATCACTATTATTCGCTTTCTCTCAAGCATTTTTGCGGTTTTTTCGACTTTTTTCGCCGACTGCTCTATAATTTCATTAATTGTTTTTCTATTTTTTATTCATTTCTTATGATGAGTACTATTTCTTCTCCCTGGATGGCTATAGGACTTGGCCTTCATTGTATTTTTGGAGCCATTGCCTTAATAGGAGCCATTCTCTTCGTCATGTGGGCTATGAAGATGAAAGCTGATGAGCTCAAACAATGGGTCAAGTGGCTCCTCATTGTCGGCGTAGTTGGTTTACTCATCAGCGCTCCTTTAGCTCATCGTGGTTTCATGGCCAAACGCATGATGAGAGACGGTATGATGATGATGAAGGATGGTGAAATGATGAAGATGGATCAAGGGATGATGAAAGATGGCAAAATGGTGCCAGGAAGAATGATGGAAACTCCTACAAAATAGATGGAATTTCTCGTAAACAATATCAGACCGCTCGTTTTCGCCCTTTCGAGCGGTCTTTTTTTCTTTCTGGAAAGTGCTTCACCCTTCAAGAAGCAGGATGAAAAACGTTTACGCCATATTGGAAGAAACCTTCTCATAGCCGTCTTAAACGCTGTTTTGTACGGTGTTCTTTTCGGAACAGCCGTGACTTTTATCACCAGCACTACCTCAAGCCACCATATCGGCTTGTTTCCATGGTTATCGCTTCCAACCGCCTGGGAGATCTTTTTTACCGTTATTGCTCTAGATGGGGTTATTTATGCTTGGCATGTTCTAGCCCATCGGACCCCTCTGATTTGGAAGTTTCATCTGGTTCACCATACCGACACGGTACTGGATTTTACGAGTGGTACCCGCTTTCATTTCGGTGAAATGATTGGTCTCATGCTCTTCCACCTCCCCTTTTATTTTATTTTGGGAGTCAGTATCGATGGCCTGCTGGTCAACCAACTCTTGATGATCTTCTTCACACAGCTCGCTCATGCCAACTATCGGATCCCGAAATCACTTGATGGCATCCTCCGGACAGTCTTCATAACCTCCAATCTCCATCAAGTCCATCACTCAAACCTCTCAAAGGAAACGAATTCAAACTATGGGACAATTTTTTCCTTTTGGGATCGGCTATTTCAAACCTATGACCATCGCCGGGATATCGAAAACATCACCACCGGCATCAAAGGGTACCCCAAGGGTATGCAGCTCATGGATTTGCTGAAAATGCCCTTCAAACCCTCGAAACAAAAGCAATAAGTGGTATGATGGATGGGCTCCAAAAGCCTTATCCAAGATGCCTAACCTATGGAAACGCTCCTGATTATCACAGTCCTTATTCTGATCGCTGGGGTTGGTTATTTGGCGCTTCAGCTGAAAAACATTCAGCAACCCAAAGACGAAGATGCTACCAGCAAGATCCTCATCCAACAGCTCAACGACCTGAAAAACACCTTTCAGGACAAGATGAGTACCCAGGAGCGAAACATCGCTGAAAAATTTTCTGTTCAAGACAAATCGCTGCATGCGCAAACTCGCTCTCTGACGGAATCGCAACAGAAGCTTTTTTCGGAAAGTAGCAAATTGATTGAATCGGTTACGAAGAAACTTTCGGAGCTAGATTCCACCAACAAGCAGGTCGTCGGCTTTGCCGAACAAATGCAAAGCCTGGAGAACATTCTGAAGAATCCTAAACATCGGGGAGTTCTCGGAGAGTACTTCCTGGAGTCTATGCTCAGCTCTCTGCTGGGACCGACCCAATATCAAATGCAGTATAAGTTCAACAATGGCGAAATCGTGGACGCGGTGATATTCCTGAAAGATCAGATTATTCCCATTGATTCAAAATTCTCTCTGGAAAAATACAACCAAATCATGCAAGAAACCGAACCTGATAAACGGGAAAAACTCGAAAAAGAATTCCGCGGCGATGTGAAGAAACGTATCGATGAGACCTCGAAGTATGTCCGCCCTGAGGAAAACACGATGGAGTTTGCCTTCATGTATATTCCGGCCGAAGGGGTTTATCATAGCTTGCTGATCAACAGCGTAGGAGTTTCCGTCAACACCCAGAGTCTCATCGAATACGCCTTCGGGAAGAAAGTGATCATCGTCTCTCCTTCATCATTCGTCGCCTATTTGCAAACCGTTTTGCAGGGACTCAATCAACTAAAAATGGAACAGGGGTTCAAAGATATCCAGAAAAACGTTCTCCAACTCGGGAAGCACATTCTTTCTTTCGATGAAAAAATGCAAAAAATGGGCGGGCATCTGGCCACCACCGTATCGATGTACAATCAGTCCTATCGGGAATTTAAAAAAATCGATAAGGATGTGCTCAAGATTTCCGATGGAAGCGCAGGGGGAAATATCGAAGTTTTGGAGCTCGAAAAACCCGTTCAGAGCGAGTAAATGAGTACTATGAATTACGAGCAAACCTATCAGCAACTCAACACTGAGCAACAAAAGGCAGTCGATAGCATCGACGGGCCGTTGATGGTTTTAGCCGGACCCGGTACCGGGAAGACCCAACTCTTGTCCGTCAGGACGGCGAATATCTTGCGAAAAACAGACCTTTACCCCAGCAATGTCCTCATACTGACCTATACCAATGCCGGGGTGAAAGCTATGCGGGAACGGTTAGCAAAAACAATTGGTCCAAATGGCTATGAGGTGGTGGTCGAGACCTTTCACGGTTTCGCCAATAGTCTCATCAACGACTCTGATGAAGCAGCTACGCTCCGAGGGGATCGAGTAGAGATGACGGATTTGGAACGAATCAATTTGCTGGAGTATCTCATTGATCATCTCGATGGGGTCAAAGCTCTAAGAAATCCGAATGCTCCGTACCTCTATCGGCACGATATCGAGAGCAATATCAGCGCTTTGAAACGCGATGGCATTACACCTGAAGATTTCGAAGAATTTCTGCGAAACTATAAACCGGACGGCAAGATCGTGGAAGAGAAGCATCTTGCTCGCCTGAAAGCTTTTGCCAAGATCTATGCCGGCTACGAAGAAGCGAAATCACCAGGAAGCACTTGTCCGGTATTTGATCAGCGCGGTCGTTATGACTTCGATGACATGATTTTGCTGGCCACACAGATCCTCCGATCTGAACCCGAGCTGCTCGCAAAGACCCAAGAGCAATTCCAGTATGTCATGATCGATGAGTTTCAGGATACCAACGGTGCCCAATTGAAATTTTTACTCACCATCTTCAGTGACAAACGGAGTAATATTTGTGTAGTTGGTGACGATGATCAATCGATCTATCGCTTCCAAGGTGCTAGCGCTGGCAACTTTGGATTTTTTGAAAACTTATTTCTCAATATTGAGAAAATAATCCTCAGCAAAAATTATCGATCACGTTCTGAAATCATCAAAAGCAGCACTGATGTCATTCGTCAAATACCCGTTGATGAAAGGGTCGCAGATAAACGACTTGAGCCTACTCGTACTGAAGGCGAGAAAGCGCTGGTTAATGCCTTGGTCTTCGGCGGTGTCGCAGAAGAACTGAGTTACATCGTTCAGGAAGTGAAGAAAATGACTGAGGTGGAACGAAATGATAGCGCTATCCTGGTACGTAAGCGAAACCAGGCTCAGCTCGTCATCGAAGCCTTCCTACAGGCCGGAATTCCCTATACGACCGATGGTAAGGAGGATATTCGCGGGGAATTCCGAGTACAGCAACTTCTCAAGATTCTACGCCTGGCCGTCGGCGATCTAAACTTTGAGCAGAAGGACTTACTGCTCTTCGAAATTCTCTTGAGTGATTTTTGGCAGATCAACCATCATGACCTGATGACCTTCACGGCCTTCGTGACGAAGAAGAAAAAAGACTATCGCACCAAATCGAAACGGAGTACCAGCAAGAAAACAAAAGAATACCACCTGGAAGAAGATCATCATCAAATGGAATTTGACGATGCCGAAGAAGCAGTAACTACCACCACCAACGAATATCAAACCTCATTCTTCAGTGAATTTTTGTTGCGTTTCCCTGGTGCATATCGTCATCAAGCTGAAGATCATCTCCCTCCTTCAGAAGCAGAAAGTCAGCAACTTACGGTCAACAAAGAAATAGACTTTGAGCAGCTGAACCGATTTCACCGGGCTGCTTGGGTGATTAAGAGACTCATGGACCGAGCTGGTCAATACCCAGTCTATGGCCTGATGATGGAATTCTTACAGGATGCCGGCATGGTCGATTTCGTCTTGAAGAACTATCAGGATGATGACGTCATCCGGCTGCGTGAATTGAGATCAATCAGTAGTTTCGTGGAAAATCTCAAGAAAGCCAATCAAGCTGACCCTGGCATTCAAGTTGCCGAATATGTCCGGGATCTAGAACAGCTGGAAAAACACCAAATCGCTCTAGCCGGGGAGATGGTCTCCAGCGAACAAAAAGGCATCAAGATTCTGACGGCCCATGGCTCAAAAGGACTAGAGTTTGAGCATGTCTTCATCCCCTTTTGTATTCAGGATCAGAGCTGGCCGAAGCGGGACTTAACTAACAAAATACCCCTCCCTCACGAGCTCATGGTCGGCCAGGAAAGTATTATCGAAAAAGAACAGGAGAAGAAACTCCATATCTACGACGAGAATCGTCTCTTCTATGTGGCCTGCACTCGAGCAAAAGATCGACTCACCTTCACCGCTGCTCCAAAGGATAAACAGGTCATATCACAGTTTATTAGCAATACTGCCTTGAAGCCGGAGCACATGACGACCATCGGCGAAGAAGGTTTGCTCATTCAGCTCTTGAAGAAGGAGCCTATGCCTGACCCGGTAGCTTTCACCAAGGACACCTTGGCTGGGCTCGTCGAAGAATTGAACCTCAGCCCCTCTTCGGTGAATACCTATCTGGGCTGCCAGCGGAAGTTTCTCTATCATAATCNNATCATAATCTCCTCCAAGCACCGCAACCAAAGGTTCAAGCCTTGGTCTATGGTCAATGTATTCACAAGGCGTTGGAGAAGTCCTACCGTCGCTTTATGAACGAAGGTGCTCTCCCCTCTTTGGAGTACTTCGTGGAGCAATTTTTACAAGAAATGCATTGGCAGGGGGTCGATCAGTCTATTCGTCAGGGATGCCTCACCAAGCTGGAAGATGCCAAGAAATGGTACCAACAGCAACTCGACCAAGGCTCGAATAAACCGTTGGAATTAGAACGAAAGCTCACCAAGAAACTCCAAGAGAGCATCGTTTTTACCGGTCAGTTCGATAAGGTAGAGGCGGTAGGAAATCAGGGTGAGGTTCGGGTGGTGGACTATAAAACCGGTGAACCGGATAAGCACATCAAAGCCTTAGACAAGTCTGAAGATCTGTCCTCAGAAGAATGCGATGATTATTTGCGCCAATTAGTGGCCTACAAGCTTCTGTATGATCGACCACATCGCGGACTACGGGTCACCAGCGGTTCTTTGGTCTTCATTGATCCGATCAAAACGACGGTGAAGAAGTACGGATTGGAAGAAGGAGCCTTCATTTCCAAGACCATCCCCATCACCGAAGCCATGGTCAAACAATATGAGGGGCTGCTTCAGAAAGTGTGGAGCAATGTTCGGAAACTGGAATTCGCTCGTCTGCCCGAATATGACGACAAGAAATGCGACTATTGTCCTTATAAGGGGGTGTGCTGGAGGTGATTTTAAATCCTCTCTCACTTCGAAAACTGATCAGTTCAGAGCATCAATAATTTGCTTATACTATATCAAAATGTTATATTTAGTTATAGTATAACAACAATTGTATGCTTATCGATACTCTATTAGCCCAAAAACAGGAGAAGGAAGAGCTTCTGAAACGACCTTATATACGCCGAGATAAGATGAAGACAGCCGAGAGCTGGATGCAGAGCTCTCTCATCAAAGTTATTCTTGGGCCAAGACGTGCCGGAAAATCCGTTTTTGCCCTCCAGCTGACTCAAGGCATCGATGCCGCCTATATCAACTTTGAAGATGAGTCATTCTCAAAAGTGAAGAGCTATGATGAGATCTTGAAGGCTCTGCATATCGTTTATGGAAAAACAAAAACGATCATTTTTGATGAAATTCAAAACCTTCCCAACTGGGAAATGTGGGTGAATAAGCTCCATCGACGCGGCTATCACCTGATCATTACCGGATCCAACGCACGTCTCCTCAGTCGAGAGCTTTCTACCAGTCTGACTGGGAGGCATATTGCCATCGAACTCTTGCCTTTTAGTTTTCATGAATTCTGCCGAGCAAAACAGATCGAAGGCATTTCCAGAGAGCAGCTGAGTCACTTCATGATTCATGGGGGATTTCCCGAGATAGTCCTCTTCCCTCTCAACGCCCGAGAATATCTTTCGACTTTGATCGACTCCATTCTGCTGAAGGATGTCAGCATTCGTCATCACCTGCGCTACCAAGAAAAAATCACTTCCCTCTCCTCCTATTTGATCGAAACCTTGACCAGCGAAATCAGCCCAAAGAACTTGGCGAAGGCTTTGGACTTCAGCAGTACTATTACCCTCGACAAGTATTTGCGGTACCTCGAAGAATCCTACCTACTGATAAGGCTCAAGAAATATTCCTTTAAGACCAAAGAAGGTCTCAGGCCACTTTACAAGAGCTATATGGTGGATAACGGATTCTTTTTGGCAAAGGCCAATCAGTGGTCTTCCAATCAAGGGAAGCTGATGGAGAATCTCGTCTTCACAGAACTCCTGAAGCAAAGAACGAATGAACAAAAAATCTTTTATTACAAAACGAGGAATAACAAAGAAGTGGACTTCATCATCCGTGATGGAGCCAAGACAACATCAGCTCTCCAGATCTGCGCGAACCTCAACGACCATCACACCGAAAAGAGAGAGCTATCAGCACTCTGGGAAGCGGGTGAGGAATTGAACTGTACTGATCTGAAGATCATTAGCTGGGATGAAGAACGAGAGATCAAGAAAAAAGGAAAGATTATTCAGATCATTCCACTCTGGAAATGGATCATTCGAGAGTAACGAGACTTAATACTTTTTCAGCTCACGAAGATCTGAGAATATCTGACTAATATTCCCAGCTCCCATGACCAGAAACACTCGCGATGGATCGGCTGACTGAGCTATTTTTCTAGCAAGCTGGTCAAACGCTACGTAGGAAGCAGGTATATCTTGAACGGATTGAGCCAGTATTTCGGCAGAGGTCGAATGAATATCCTCCTCGGAATCACGAGCCTTATAAATATCGGTAATCCAGACCTCAGAAGCTTGTGCAAACGACGTACAAAATTGATCAAAAAATTCTCGTGTTCGTGAGTATTGATGAGGTTGAAAGACAAGAACGAGATGAATATCTGGGAACCATTCTCGCGCTGCCTGAAGAGTGGCTTTTATTTCGGTAGGATGATGGCCGTAGTCGTCGTAGACCTTGGCGCCATTGATCTCCCCTTTGTATTCAAATCGACGCCAAGTGCCATGAAAGTTTTGAAGACCTCTCACGATCGTGTCGGCATCTATACCGAGTAATTCAGCAACCTTACTGGCCGCATAAGCATTGCGCTGGTTGTGACGACCTGGCACCTGAAGTGTGAATGAACTCTCGGAAGCCTCCTCATTATCCATCAAAACTACTTTGCATATCAGCCTAGATCGGTTCAAATGTTGCAGCTCAGACAGATAAATAATAACAGTGCCATTTTCAGGAATTTTCTCAGCTAACTTTTGATAAGAAGCATAATAGTTTTCGGCAGTTTTGAAATAATCAAGGTGGTCGGGCTCAAGACTATTGATCAGCATAACGGATGGTGTCAGGGTCAGAAAATTATCACGTTACTCGCAGGCCTCCGCCAGAAATAATTCACCGCCACCGACACGAAAATTCTGACCTTCGAGCAAATCGATTCGAGAACCGATGATGATACTCGGATCAAGTTTTGCTTGTAGGAGTATACTCGTGATCATGCCGGTGATCGTGGTCTTACCATGGGTACCAGTGATCGCTATCAAGCGTTGGCCTTCGGTGATCATTCCTAATGCATGGGCGTAGTTAATACTTTTAATTCCTAAATCCTTGGCCTTGAGTCGCTCTGGATTATTCTCAGGGATCGCTTCTGAGTAGATCACGAGATCAGTATCTTCGTCGAGATTGGCAGGCACTTGGGAGGGAAAAAACCTAATGCCATGTTCACTTAAGTAGGTGGTAATTTCTGAAGTACTACTATCCGAGCCACTCACCTCATGTCCCTGACTGCTGAGAATTTGAGCAACCCCTGAGAGTCCAATTCCACCGATACCGATACAAAAGATTTTCATACTATGACTAGATACTAATTTTTGAGAAAATGGAAGGGTAGTTCATTGACGGAAGCCTTATTCGTCCTAGAATAATGAGGTATCGTTTCTGAGTTCCTAATTTTTTCAAAGATGAGAGCACACCTCACCAAGAGCGAATTTAAGTTCGTCGCTATATCCGTGATGGTACTGGAGGTGGCGGCATTTCTGATTTTCATCTTTGGGACTTTAGGGGCAATTCTGGGAACCTATAGCAACATATCTACGACAGATTTTATCCTTCTGGGGTTCGGTGGGATTTTCATAGCACTTATGCTGATGGCCGCAGCGGAGATCCTTCAGCTCGTGATGAGAATAGAATACAATACGAGGAAAGAAAATAACTTGATGATGGAGCAAATGCAAGTTCAACAAGCTGAGATGAGAGCAACAAGAAGCATGGCGAGCATGATGAAAGCAAAAATCAAAAAACCTATGGTGAGGAAGATGAAACCACGCCGTCGATAGTCACAACTGATAGAGGTCTTCAGAAGGCGGGATCACCATCTCGCCTTTTTTTGTGTCTGCAACGCTTTGATATGCATAGCCACGAATAATCGCCATGGGACATGATTCATCACTTTCACCCATCACCAAGTTCGCCGCGGTAGCCAGCGAGTCGACGATGTTCAGAGCGCTATAGCGGAGGGTATTACCATACAAATCTTGGGCTCCTTTGAGTTCCTGGAAGCCAACAATTCCAGAATAGCCAATCGCCACCGCTATCGTACCTTTGCGCCCGGGCTGACAACTGGAATCAATGATCAGAACAGACAGTTTATCTATACGCAAGGATACCTGAAGAGTTTTTTTAAGATCATAGGCAGACTTGAAGGGGTCTTTTGGCCAAACTACCGCCATACCCTTGGGAACATTACTGGTGTCGACACCGGAATTGGCGGAATAAATGCCATTCTTCCTCGTGAGCAGCACCCATGGGGTTTCGGAAACGACTTCTTCTGCCTGATCGATGGAGAGTTGAATGAGACGCGGGTCGGCATCGTTTATTCTCTTTGCCATCTGAAACGTCTCAATGGTTGGAGTTATGGTACTGAGATCAATAAGCCCACCTTCAAAATAACTGACGATCTTGGAGCTGAGAATCAGAATATCGCCGGAACATAATAACTGTTGCTGATTGCTGACATTTTCCTGAATCCAATCAACAAGAACTTGCTGAGGCTCTGGCTCAACTTTAGCGGTGATAATGGGAATAATTTGCATAAATGTACTATGGCGCGCCATCCGAAGCTCGGAGAGCGAAGGATGGTGCCGTCGGTGGGACTCGAACCCACAAGAGCAAGGCCCATACGCTCCTGAAGCGTACGCGTATACCAATTCCGCCACGACGGCAAAGGGCTCAGACGTCGTCACAACGGCTGACTGGTTGATTATAGTGATTAGTCGAAAAATGGGAAGAGATTCATCCGTAACCGCTCACTACCCCAATTTGTCATTCCGACCGGAGCGCTGTACTCAGGGCGGAGCGGAGGAATCCCTTGGCAGGGTTATGGTGAGGGATCCCTCCGCTACGGTCGGGATGACAAAAAAGAACAACAAGGGTGCGCCCGAAAAAGCATTGTCATTGCGAGGAACGAAGCAATCTCACCCCTCCATAAACCAGATTGCTTCGTTCCTCGCAATGACAGTTCTAAGGTTTATGATGAGGGGTAGTGAGCGCTTACATTCATCCATTATTGGCTTTCGGTTGATATTCGAGAGCTTTTTCAATACACTCTTGCTGCGGGGTAGAGCAGTGGCAGCTCGTCGGGCTCATAACCCGGAGGTCAGTGGTTCGAATCCACTCCCCGCAACCACAAAGAAGGAAATTTAAGAACAACTATGGGTGTTCGAATATTACCTCCGGCTCCATTTACAATCACCACTCCGTTCCCGATAGGATCAGGTAGCTTTGCAATTGGTCTGCCTCATCAGAAGGAAATTCAAAAAGGAGATTTTATCGTGAGTCGATATACAAGCTCTTCATGGGCTAAAATTCTGCCATGGGAGGGTTGGTACCATGCTGCACTTGTAAGTGAAAAAGAGCCTTTGACTATTATCGAGGCAATCGGCGCCAATCTAAATAATCAGCCAGAAGGACCTTCTGAGATACTTTTCAGCGATTCTGTTGGTTTTGAAGATCAAAAGATCTCTTAGAGATGAAATGGCTAAGGCCAAAATTTCCAGATCCAATTCGAGAAATTGATTCTTGGATGGTCCCAAGGAGTAAAAGAAATATAATTACTGAAGATATGGCTAGAGACAGAGCAGTGTCTTTTGCTCGCCTGCAAGCACAAGAGAATGATGAATACAGTATTAGAACTAGCAAATGGTCGGAAAACAAATGGTATTGCTCGCTGTTGGTCTATAAAAGTTACTCTCGCACCGTAACAGGAATGTACTTGGAAGATTATAATGATATTCGAGCTGGTTTTTTTGTGACCCCTGAAGATCTTATTGATAGTCCTTACAGTGAGGAATATTTTTCGTGGAAAGTCGGTCAGCCTATCGAAACATAGTGGCTTATAAAATTTTTAATAATTAGAGATGAATAGGCACGAAGAAAAACCACTCACAATCCCAGAAATACTATCTCGACTAGTGATATTGATATACATTTTTGCAGCATCGTACTTCATATTTGAAGTTATAGATTTTTGGGTGAAGGGATGATTATAAATAGCTTCAAGAAAAGATTAAATGAACTTGAAATGCAAAAAATTCAAGAAATTCATCTCCCCTTGTGGAAAATACTAGCTCGACTCGCTGCTTTTATTTTATTTGTGGTGGCTACTTATTATACCTGCGTACTAATCGATATAGGTATAAACGGATTCACAAAGCTGTCATAACATAGTCATAATAATCCGATTCATCTCCTGGTCCTCATTGGCCCTCATGATCATAATCTTTGCCGAAGAACTCCATCGGCTGATTTTTCCGGGAAGATTTTTGAGATTGTCATCCGAACAGACCTTAACTCCCCAGGGTCGTAAGTGTTGTCCAATTCTTTCCCTCAATAGCGGAGAATGTTCACCGATGCCGCCGGAGAAGGTGAGCAAATCCAATCCTCCGAGACTTATCATCATCACTGCAATCTCTTTGGCAGCTTTTTGAGCAAACATTTCCACGGCTAGGTTTGCCGCTGGATTTGAACCTTTGGCATGTTTAATAATCTCGCGCATATCACTGGTTCCGGTAAGCCCCTTTAAACCTGATTCGCAGCTGAGGAGTTCTTCAAGTTTTTTCACACCAAGCTTTTTTTCAAGCGCCAGGACCAAACCGGGGTCGAGATCTCCTGCCCTAGTCCCCATGATTAATCCCTCCAACGGTGTGAATCCCATGGTGGTATCAACACTTCTACCGTCTCTGACAGCGGTGACACTGCAGCCACTTCCAAGGTGACAAATAATTAATCGTGAAGGCAACTGGTTTCTTTTTTTTAGTTGCTCAACGATTGAAGAGCAAACGATCCCATGAAAACCATAGCGGCGAAAATGTCCTCGGTCAGCGATCTCTCTAGGAATAGCATAACGCCAGTTGACTTCTGGAATACTGTGATGAAAACCGGTGTCAAAGATCAACACCTTCTTAGTCTTTGGAAAAAGCTTTTGGGTTTGCAAAATCAACCGACGAGCAAAGGGATTGTGCAGTGGAGCATAAGCATCGAGCTGCTTGAGCTGCTTCAGGACGGACTGTGTGACCACCGTCGGCTTATGAAAACGGTGTCCTCCATGAACCACCCGAAAGGCGATTGCATCAAGCTCCTTCCAGTTCACGTCGGCATTCTTCTTCATGAAATGCACCAGCGAAGAATCCAATTGCCGCTCGTACAATCCGGAAGCAATTTTAACAGCGCCATCTAACAGCGAATACTTATAGGTTGCGCTACCCGCGTTAATAATAAGGTTTTTCATAGTTCCGCGGGGTATTCTCCCCATTTCCAGGAGGCTATCTCATCCGGATCAACACCATTTTCGCAAACATAAGCGCGATGCTTTTTCAGCTTCTTCTCAATCATATCTTTTATGGCCTTGGACTCCTTTATAGAAATAACTTTCCATTTTTTCAAGAACTCACAAGCCTGGAGCACAATCTGATACCGAGAAGTATTATTCCGAATCTGGAGATCGAATGATGTGGTGGTAGAACCTTCTTCGATATAGCCGTTGATCACGACACGCTTTCCGGAACTCCTACCGAAGAACATGCGCTTGATGATCGTGGGGTAGCTATGGAAATTAAAGATGATTGGCTTGTCCTTGGTAAAATGATCAACGAAATCCTTTTGTCCCATTGGCTTACCCTCATCACCAAGACCAAGCGAAGTCAGTTCAGAAACATTCACGTAACGCACTCGTACTTTTGGAAGAATAAATCGGATAATATTAATCGCGGCCAAAGCTTCTTGGGTAGGATAATCACCAGCGGAAGCGATAACGATATCGGGATCCTTATGGCTGGCGAAATCCCAGACGGCGAAACCTTTTTTCTGCTGCTGTCTGGCTTCTTCAAGAGTTCTCCACTGTGCCATATAATTTTTACCCGCGATAATAATATTGATCTTATTCCGATCTTTCAGGCAATCCTCCAAAGTGACCAACATGCTATTAGCATCGGCAGGGAAATAGACTGAAGTGAAATCGCCGAACTTCATCAGGACATTACCAATGAATCCGGGGTTCTGATGAGAATAACCATTATGATCCTGCTGCCAACCCAAGCTACTGAGGATGTAATTCAAGGATGATACTGGCTTTCTCCAAGGAAATTCCTGGGAGGCCTTGATGAATTTGGCGTACTGATCGACCATACTACTCACGATCTGAATGAAAGCTTCATAGGAAACAAACATGGAATGACGGCCAGTAAGAATATACCCCTGCATAAATCCCTGTAGGGTGTGCTCACTGAGCATTTCCATTACTCTCCCATCCGGAGCCATGTCCTGATCATTAGCTTGCATCGGCCAGACAAAAGCTCGATTGGTTTCCTCGAAGACAGCCTGAATACGGTTGGAATAAGTTTCGTCAGGAGACATGATCCGAAAGTTTTTTTCCTTAGTATTGAGGCGAAATACTTCGCGAAGATAATCCCCCGTCTTGAACATGGAGTTGCCACTCAGTTGTCCGGGAGCAATGAGCTTGATCTGAAAATCCTTTGCCTGTGGAAGATTAAGCTTCTTGATGATCTCTCCACCGAACGCGTGCTTATTCATTCCCATGCGCAGTTTTTCCGGAGGGAGCACGGCCTGGATACTTTTTGAAAATCCTTTTTCAGGATTGTAGTGGGAATCGAATTCGTAAGACTTGAGCCACTTCTCGACCATCTCCAATTCTTGATCGTCCTTCTTACAATTTCCGGCAATTACTTGGTGGGAGAGAAAATTTCCTTCCATCAGCTTGGTGCCGATCTTATGAATGCCCGTCCAACCCTTGGGTGAGCGAAGAACAATCATCGGCCAGCGTGGAGAGACTACCGGTCTATCAGTACTTCGCGCCTTCTTCTGAATGGCTATGATTTCTTTATAGGCTCGTTCCATCGCTCTCCGCATCGGCCTGTACAGTTCTTTGCCTTCGACGATGATGGGATTATAGCCATAACCGTAAAACAGGGACTGTAGTTCCTTGTTACTCATTCGCCCGAAAATCGTTGGACCAGATATCTTGTAACCATTATCATGCAAAATCGGCAAGACAGCTCCGCATGTTTTCGGATCCAAAAATTTATTGGCATGCCAAGCGGTAGCCGTAGGTCCAGTCTCTGCTTCACCATCACCTACCAAGACTGTGGTAATGAGATCTGGGTTGTCGAACACGGATCCAAATGCCGTTGAAAGCGCATAACCAAGTTCACCTCCTTCGAGGATGACCCCCGGAGCGCCCGGATTGGAGTGACTGGGGTATCCATAAGGCCAACTGAATTTTTTGATGATATCGGCCATCCCCTTCTCGTTGTAGGGAACGTTTTTGTAGTACTTACTCAAAGTTCCCTCCATAAAAAGATTCGCTTGAAGGGCAGGAAATCCATGACCTGGGCCAAGAATGAAGAGCATCTTATGCTCATATTTCTTAATGATGTAATTACAGAAGGCATACACAAAATTGATACCTGGGACAGTTCCCCAGTGTCCGAGCAGTCTGTCCTTGATGTGGTATGGTTTGAGTTTTTCTTTCAGCAGGAAATTATCTTTCAAATAAATTTGCGCCACACTTAAATAATTCGCCGCCTGGACGAAGCGTTTGATCTGACGAAGACTCGCTTCTTTACTATTCCAAAACATAGAAAAAATTACTGCCTCAAGTATAACAGCTCATATGAGCAGGAATATCCTTTTGGCTTGTCAAAAAAAGACAATGAAATCCATGTACTATTGGTTGCAACAAAGCCCGCTTAAAAGTAATATCCACTGGCATTAAGCCCAAGTGGCGGAACTGGTATACGCGCGCGACTCAAAATCGCGTTCCCTCGGGATTGTGGGTTCGAGTCCCACCTTGGGCACCATCCGCACTCATGCCCAGGTGACAACCTGCGAGCGGAGCTCATGCCCAGGTGGTGAAATGGCAGACACGCTAGCCTTAGGAGCTAGTACCGAAAGGTGTGGAGGTTCAAGTCCTCTCCTGGGCACCAATCTCACAACTATAGAGTCCCTACTTGAGTTTATTTATTTGTTTTAGTCATATTCCCGATATAATCGAGGTAAATATGATTTAAGATCCCATGTTCTTCAAACGACTTCTCTTCGCGAACTACCTCGACAAGGGTGAAACCCTACTCTATGTGATAACACCGCACTGGATCAGTATCAAAGATACCATGGCGAAGGTTGGATTTTTTGGCTACGGAATACCCATTCTGATGCTCATTTTCTTCACTGGACTAGCACACCCGATCAGCCTCTTCTTCTATGCCTGGCTGGCAATTGCTGCGATATACACCATTTACGCCTTCCTCGACTGGTACCTCGACGCTTGGCTACTGACCGATATCAGCATTATCGAGACGTCCTGGGATGGATTTTTCAAGCAAAGATCAAGTCGAATAGAATACACTTCAGTGGAATCTATCGATGTAGAGGTTAAAGGGATCCAACAAACGGTTCTTAATTATGGCAATGTACTCCTCATAAAATCTTCGGGGGTGAATATCAGAATGGATCGAATATCTCGTCCTCAAGCCGGGGCAAGTTGGATCAGTCGGATTCGTGGCGAAGCACTGCTCAATAAAAATTCTCAGAATTCTGAATCGATTAAAAATCTCCTCGCCGACATTATCGAGAGCCACATTAAAGTGAATTCATGAGCTCTTTTTCTGAGGTATTTTTCCTGGCCTTGATTGTCGTCGTTTTGGTTTTTGGGATTGCGATACTTTTTCATCGAAAAAAAAGATTGTCTGCAGGTGAGATGAAAAAAATTCAATCGTTGTGGAAAGAGATCGAAAGTATGGCTGGAGGACATCCCGAACAGGCTATACTGAAGGCTGATAAATTATTGGATTTTGCTTTGGGAAAAGCCGGCTACAAGGGTAGCTTGGGAGAAAAACTAAAAAAATCTGAAGCGATCTTTTCCGATATCAATGCCATTTGGTCGGCTCACAAACTGCGAAATAGGATTGCTCATGATGTTGATATAAAAATAAATCAACAACAAACAACTCAAGCTCTGAAAAACTTCAAGAAAGCTTTATCTGACCTCGGCATACCACTATGAATATCCGTATCTTGATGCTGGGGAAAAACAAAGATGACTACCTCGATCAAGCTATCGTGGATTTTCTGAAAAGACTAAGGCCATTTTGTCATTTGGAAATGGTGTATATAAAAGATGAACGAGTTCATGAAGATGTAGCCAAGATTTTGAAGATTGAAGCGGAGCGACTACGTGAGCATCTAAAATCCAATGAATGGGTAATCGTTCTGGATGATAAGGGCAAAAGTTTCACGACCGAAAAGCTTTCGTGGCAGTTTTCGGAATGGCATGACCGAGGAACTAATAATTTCGTGATCATCATTGGCAGCGCCCACGGGCTGGCTGAAGAGCTCAAGAAAAAGGCGAATTTGCTCCTGTCCCTGTCGCCGCTCACCATGAATCACCAGATCGTACGACTGGTTTTGCTTGAACAACTCTACAGAATCTTTACTCTGAAACGCGGCATGAAGTATCATAAGTGAGCAACTCCCCGCCTATGTTTAAACTCAAACTCGTCCTCGAAGATGGCTCAGAGCACAGTGGCGTTTCCTTTGGCAAGCTGAAGGAATCCAGCGGTGAGGTGGTCTTCACCACCGGTATGATGGGCTATCCTGAATCCCTGACCGATCCGAGCTATAAGGGGCAGATTCTGGTGCTGACCTATCCCCTCCAAGGGAATTATGGGGTTCCGGAAATGCTCAAACAACAGGGCGTGGTGCAGCATTTCGAGTCAGACCGCATCCATCTCAGCGGACTGATTGTCTCCGAATATAGCGACACCTATTCTCATTGGACGGCTAAGAAGAGTTTGGGTGAATGGCTCGATGAGCACGAGATTCCGGCCATTACCGGCATCGATACCCGCATGCTGACGAAGAAACTTCGTGAAAAAGGTGCCATGATGGGAAGAATCGTGGCAGTGACGAATGATAAGAAGGAAGCCTTTGAGGACCCAAATGAACGCAACCTGGTCGCTGAAGTCTCCTGCAAAGAGCCCATCATCTACCCTGCCGGGAAGAAGAAAGTGATCTTGATCGACACAGGAGTGAAAGAGAACATCATCCGATCACTGCTCAAACGTGATGTGACCGTCGTTCGTGTCCCTTGGGATTATGATTTCTTTGAGGATCCGGAACTGAAAAAATTCCACGGCCTTCTGTTCGCCAATGGACCGGGGGATCCCAAAAAAGCTAAAAAAACTATTGAACTGATGGAATACGCCCTCGAACACCAGAGTAAACCGATCCTCGGCATTTGTTTGGGAACCCAGATCATGGCTCTGGGAGNNCTGGGAGCCGGTGCTAATACCTACAAGATGAAGTATGGCAATCGATCCTTCAATCAGCCGGTGATGGATCTGACCACTAAGAAGTGTTACATAACCTCCCAAAACCACGGTTTTGCCATTCGTCCCCGATCGTTGCCAAAAGACTATAAGATTTGGTTTAAGAATTTGAATGATGGTTCGGTGGAAGGGATTTACCATGTGAAGAAGCCCTTCTATTCCGTCCAGTTCCACCCCGAAGCCAGCCCTGGTCCGGCAGATACCGGTTGGATTTTTGATAAATTTGTTGCTGACCTCTAATAGCGAGGTCATTGCGAGCGGAGCGAAGCAATCTCCACCTTATGAACTTCATTTCTAGTATCCTCAGCTTGTTGTTCCTTTCGGCTGGCTTTTCAAGCATTAGCCAAGATATTCAACAATTTTTAAGCTTTGCACTCCAACCCATCCCCGAAGTCCGCATGCTCGCCTTCGGAGACCTCATGCTGGACCGTGATGTGAAACGGTTCATGAATGAAAAAGGCGAAGACTATCCCTTTGAAAAAATATTTGGACCCGAAGGCATCGATACTTCAGAATACGATATTGTTAATGCGAATTTAGAGGGTCCAATCTACGATAGTCCAAGCCGGGCAGATCTTTTCCCTCAATTTGCCTTTGATCCTGACGTTGCTCCACAGCTCCTCAAAAAATGGGGATTCACCCTGCTCAACCTTGCGAATAATCATACCTGGGACAAAGCACTAAAAGGTTGGGAAACAACCCTACAGAGTCTTCACGATGTGGGCATCAATACCGTTGGTCATCCGAAAAATAACTTTGAGACTGATCTCTACGAGACGGAGATCAAGGGAATCAAGATGGGCTTTATCGGCATCACTGATGTCTTGAGACCTTTTCCGGTGGATTGGGAGGAAGCGAAGAAAAAAATTCAAGAACTCAAATCACGGAATCAGTTCGTCGTGCTCTTCATTCACTGGGGAAAAGAATTTCAGACCAAGTCCAGTCAGCGACAACAAGACAAAGCTCATGGCCTCATCGATGCCGGGGTGGATCTGATCATAGGTCACCATCCGCATGTCGTTCAGGAATCGGAAATCTATAACGGAAAAATGATCTATTATTCCCTTGGTAACTTCGTCTTCGACCAGTATTTCTCAAAAGAAGTTCAGCAAGGATTGGGGCTTGATATTCGACTCAGCTTAGACGGAAAAATAGAGGCCAAAGAAATCCCGTTTGTGATTGAGAAAGGGCAGCCTAGACTCGATAGCTCACTCGAATCTCATCCTTCGTGATCTTGATCTTGGGAATGGTGATTTTGCCAATCTCGTTGATATTTTTGACGTGAGTGCCACCACAGGGACAGCCTTTTTCCCCCCAAACTGCCACGATTCGCACTAATGGAACATCCGGAAAAGTTACCCCAGCAAACAAGCAATGTCGCTGCACCTCATCGGGTCTGACATTCATGATTAAGGTTTCGCATCCGGTACTGATCATCTCCTGGGACCTGGCTTCAATTTTTTTGCGAACGGATTCGATCTGATCATGAACCAATTCACCCTGATACTGCACATAAGGACCTTCTGGGAAGTGATAAGCTTTGCCAGGCTTCCACCCCAGGTTCAATTCAGTAACAGCACTGTCAATCACGTGGCCAGCAGAATGAATTCGGGAATGAAGCTGGCGTCGTTCCTGATCAACCTCAAGCTGCACAATCTCGCCAGGAGTAAATTTTTCTCCTTTGGTGAATGTGCCAATATGGCTCACCACTTCGCCATCCACATGCCGAACTTCATTGACCTGGAATTCAACACCTTCTCCGCTAATCGTACCGGTATCAAAAGGCTGCCCCCCACCTTGGGGATAGAATATCGTCTTATCGAGAATAACCATCATTTTGCCGTGCTCACGGTGTTCACCGAGCACCTTGGCCTGACCTCGGTAGTCATGCATGTGGCTGAGGTAGTGGAGAATGGTCGCATGAAAAGCCTGCATGGTAGCTTGCTAAAAACTCAAAATAATGGAGCACGTGGCGGGAATCGAACCCGCCTCAACAGCTTGGAAGGCTGTGGTAATAGCCACTATACGACACGTGCAAGGCTGACCTACTATAGGTAAGCACGTTTCCAAATTCAAGGTATAATGATTCGGCTGTTCTATTTCCGCACCAATGCAAAAAAACTCAGAACGCCAGCAATTGCCGAACTACACCGAAGGATCGATTTTGCGATCTCTGATCATGCTGGCGATTCCGATCGTTTTTGCGAATATTCTGCAAACGGCCTATCAACTCACTGATACGTTTTGGGTGGGGAGACTTGGGGCCGAAGCTATCGCAGCCGTCTCTCTCAGCTTCCCGATCAACTTCCTCATGTTGTCGATGGGTGGCGGACTGTTCATCGCCGGCTCAATATTAGTCGCGCAAAACAAGGGAAAGGGTGACCTGAAAGAGGTAGACTATATTTCAGCTCAAACCATGTTGATGCTGGTGGTAGTTTCGGCCATCATGTCGCCTCTGGGGTATTTCCTGGCAGAACCAATCATGAAGCTCATTGGAGCAGAGGGTAATGTTCTTCCCGACGCCGTGGCCTATCTCCAGATTACTTTCATTGGTTCGATTTTCCTCTTCGGATACTTTGCATTTCAAGCGCTGATGCGTGGTGTTGGCGACGTAAAGACGCCGATTTACATCGTCCTCATGACGGTGGTTTTGAATTTTTTTCTCGACCCACTGCTCATCTTCGGCTGGGGACCGGTGCCAGGGATGGGCGTAGCTGGAGCAGCACTCGCGACCATCATTTGTCAGGGAGTTGCTATGATTTGGGGAATGGCTCTCCTATTCAGCGGGAAATACGGCATTCACCTGAAACTGAAAAATTTCCATTTCGACATGGGACTCCTGAAACGAATGTTTATGCTGGGCCTTCCCTCTTCAGTGGAACAATCCGCCAGAGCTATAGGACTGACACTCATGTCCTTTCTGGTAGCGAGCTTTGGGACCATCACCATTGCAGCCTATGGTCTCGGTACAAGAGTCTTCAGCTTTGTCATCATCCCAGCGATTGGCTTTGCCATGGCTACCTCGACCTTAGTTGGACAAAACATGGGGGCGGGGAAAATCGACCGAGCCGAAAAGGTTGGTAAGACAGCTGCTATGATTTCATTCGTGTTCCTGACCTTGATAGGGATCATCGTGTTCATCTTCGCACGAAGTATCGTAACATTGTTCATCCCTAACGATGCAGACGTCATTGACCACAGCGTTGTATTCATCAGAATTTTCTCCCTCAGCTTCGGTGTAGTCGGACTTCAACAAACCCTCAACGGGGTATTCATGGGTTCTGGTAACACCTTCATTTCGATGATGATTGCGATCATATCTCTTTGGGTCATTCAATTCCCCTTGGCGTATATTCTTTCTCAACATACTTCACTAGGTGAACTAGGTATCTGGTTAGCTTTCCCAATATCTCCAATCTTGGCATCCATTATTGCTATCTACTGGTTTATGCACGGAACATGGAAAAAGAAAAAACTGGTCTCTGAGAGTACCGAAAGTCTCCAGGACAAGGTCATAGAAGAATCGATTATCGAGGAGGGAATACAGTGATAATCTTATTTTCTGCGTTTTTTCAATTCTCCGTCGATTTGCTCCCGGGTGGCGCCTTGATGAACCATCAGAACAAAGAGGTGATAGAGAACATCAACACCTTCCTCGATCAATCGCTGTCGAGTCTCAGATTTCGCTGCCCGAATGACTTCTTCGGATTCTTCGCTAACCTTGTCACAGATGGCATCAAGACCAGCTTCGAATAAAGAGGCAGTGTAGGATCCTTTTGGCATCGCCACTTTCCTTTCTCTGAGAGTTTGGAACAGAGTACTGAGCTCATCCTTCTCCTGATCATTTTGGAAACAACTTACAGCACCGGTGTGACAGGTCGAACCCTGTGGAATGGCTGTGATCAACAAACTATCCAGGTCACAATCGTGGTAGATGTTTTTGACTTCAAGAATATGTCCGCTCTGCTCCCCTTTCATCCACAATCGCTGTTTGGAGCGGCTAAAGAACCAGACCTTGCCCGACTCCTGAGTCTTTGCCAACGACTCTTCACTCATATAGCCCAGCATCAGAACTTGGCGAGTGTGAGCGTCTTGAATAATGGCCGGCAAGAGACCATCACCTTTGCTCCAATCAAGATTGGTGAAAGTATTGTTCATAAGCGTATGGGGATACCGTTAGCAGATAAATATTTTTTTAGGTCGGAAATTTCCAATTCACGAAAGTGAAATAAACTTGCCGCAAGTGCTGCATCGACTTTACCTTCCCGGAAGACTTCCAAAAAATCTTCTTTTTTCCCGGCCCCACTGGAGGCTATCACCGGAATCGTAACCGCTTCAGAAATTGTTCTTAATAGCTCAATATCGTAACCTTGTTTGGTTCCATCACGATCTAAGGAGTTCACCAATAATTCCCCGGCGCCGAGCTCCTGCATCTGTCGGGAAAAATCGATGGCATCCAGGCCGGTATCTTCGCGACCACCATTGATAAACACCGTCCAGCCTTCACCGGTTCGCTTGGCATCGACAGAAATAACCATGGCTTGCAAACCACATTCGGCAGCAATGGCTGAAATAAGATTCGGATTTTTCACCGCTGCCGAACCAATGGAGATTTTATCCGTACCAGCTAAGAGCAAAGCTTTCACATCCTCGAGCGAGGATATTCCCCCACCAACCGTAAACGGAATATTGATCACTTTGCCTACTGCCTGTACGAGCTCCAACAGTGTTTTGCGTTTTTCGAGCGTCGCCGTGATATCCAAGAAAACCAATTCATCAGCTCCCATGTCAGAATATTTTTTTGCCAATTCCACCGGATCCCCCGCATCGCGCAAATCCGTGAAGTGGGTACCTTTGACCACTTTGCCATCCTTAATATCCAGACACGGAATGATGCGCTTTAGGAGCATAGTTCTTTGAGATTAATGTGCCCCTCGTAGAGGGCTTTGCCGATAATCACTCCTGAGACGCCGGTAGTTTTCAGGCGCTCCACATCTGCGGCGGAACTGACTCCGCCACTGGAGACGATGTTTAACGATGAATATTTTTTCACCAGATCTACAACCATCTGAAAATTTGGTGATGTGAGGGTGCCATCCCGGCTGATGTCAGTGACGGTGATATTCCGAACGCCAATCTTGATCATACCCTCAATCAACTGATCGGTAGTCAGAGAAGATCCTTCCAGCCATCCTGATACTTTGACGATGCCATCGAGGGCATCGATGCCAATAATAATCTTTTCGGAACCAAACTCGCTGATAAACTGAGCGACTAGATCGGGGTCCTTGACGGCCAAAGAGCCAATGATGACTTGAGCCACTCCAGCCTGTAGAAGCATAGCAATGTCTTCGCGGCTGCGAATACCCCCACCAACCTCCACCGGAATTTTGACCGCCGCACAGACTGATTGAATGCTGGCGATGTTGACGATCTTTTTTTCACGAGCCCCATCGAGATCGACCAGGTGAATTTTGTCAGCCCCCGCTTGTTCGAACTCAAGCGCCATCTGCACGGGAGTAGGCTCATAGTGAGTCATCTGACTATAATCGCCTTTCAGAAGACGAACGCATTTACCGTCGATAATGTCGATAGCGGGAATAATTTTCATGGGGAAGGACTGTAAGGATCGTAAAGAATGTAAAGACTATAAAGTTAAAAAATTTCTTAAAAGCTGGAATCCAGTATCTCCGGATTTTTCCGGGTGAAACTGCATCCCATAAAAATTATCCTTTTGACTGATGGCTGCGAAATCGATGCCATAGTTCGTTTTGGCAATCGTAAAGTCGGTCATCGGACAGGCGTAGGAATGAACGAAGTAGACTGAGGATTGAACCTCAATCCCCCGCATGAGTGGTGAATCACCTACTTTCTCTAGGGTATTCCATCCCATGTGCGGCACCTTGAGTTCGAATGAGTCTTGAAATCGTTTCACAGTTCCCGGAAGGATACCAAGCCCTGAAGTATCGCCCTCTTCGGAAAATTCGTGCAGAAGTTGAGCCCCCACACAGATGCCTAAAAATGGCTGCTGCAAAGAGCTGATGCAATCAACCAAGTTTCGTTCGACCAGATTCCTCATCGCCTGAGCGATGTGTCCTTGGCCAGGGAAGAGAACTCGGTCGGCTGCGGAAATGACCCTGGCATCACTGCTGATAGCGTAAGCAAAACCCAGCGACTCTAGCGCATTCGCCAGAGAAGTGATATTACCGGCGTTGTAATCGACAATCACATTCATAGACCTTTAATAAGCTGTTGAAAAAATACTTCCGGATCGTCATCGTCAGACACGTTCGCGCTTCCCAACTGGACGGATTTTGCTAGGGCTAACAAGGAAGCTTTGGCAGAGAACTTTTGCGGATCCGTCAGATTCGTCACGAGAAATGGACAACAGAACAGTGCTTTGCGGAGGATATTTTTCCACTGTGGATCAAGCCAGTCTCGACTCTTTAAATCAGCCAGTAATGGCAACCAAATCTCCTTCACTTTTTGCTGATAACTTTGACGACGGTACAAGGTCATCGGCCATTCGAAATCTATTTCGAACGTATCAGCGCTGATAGAGAAGTTCAGATCAAGCTGGTCCTCGATCGCTTTCGGCTCATAGAGCCATAAGGGATGGGCCATCGTATCATGGAAGGTAGTCTTCACGCAGGCCAGGAGTGCAGGCTGGCAATCTGACGCAAAAGCGGGATCGAACAATTTCAATGCTCCATCGATGAGAAACTTATTTCCATTATGGTCGTCGCCATGGGCGGTCAGGACGGGAACTTCAGGTGCTCTGAGTGGATTTAAAAGTTCTTGAGCTTGAGCAATAATTTCGGCTAATGATTGCTGTTGGTGGACGCCGTTGATGATCCATTTGAGTCGCGAAAATTCAGACCAAGCCATTTCACCTTCATCAGGAAGTCTGACTGAAGCATACGTATAATAGAGATCGAGCCGAGACTTTTCCTCAGTGCTATTGAGACGGGCATAAAATAACTGGTGCAACGGTGAATGAAATTGTTCACCAGCAGGCACTTTTTTCAAAGTGGCCAAAGCCACGGCTAAGGATTGTCGATTGAGCTGCGATTCAGCATTCAGCGCTTCATTTGTTCGAGAGGCAATTTCGCCATTCAGTTGACGCTGGTCGATTTCACGACCAACTTCGAATAAGGTCGGAGCTGATATTTTTTCATAGATCAGAAACTGTGAACCCGGCTGGGTATTCTGATATTTTGGCATAAGCATTGGCAATCCAGCTTTCTTGAGCACTTCACTATTATAATATTCGTCGATGGTTGATTCTTCTCCTTCCTCGCTGTGAAACTTAAAAAATAATTCTGTACCGTCCTGAAGAACCAGATATCCGTTCACGGAGTTGAGACTGACCGCACTCTGATTGATGCTCAAGGACGTGATCTCAATTTCCGGGAAGGTTTGCTGCACAAAACTCAACAGCTGAATTTCAGCACTGGACCTATCCTTCTTAGCGAGTTGTTGAAGTTCGAAAAGCATAATTACAAGAGATCCTGATAAGGAAATTCGGTAAGATCGGCAACAACCATATCCGGATCATGCTCTTTCAGATCTTCCTGAGTAAGCCCCCCGGTGGCCACTCCCACGGTGAAACACCCGGCAGCTTTGGCGGAACGAACGCCAAGGTCGGAATCCTCGATGGCCAGACACTGATCTGCCGGAAAACCCAGCCTTTTGGCGGCTAAAAGGTAAATATCCGGAGCCGGTTTTCGACTGACAATATCATCATTGCCGGTGACAATATCGAAGCAATCGCGAATCCCGCAATTACTCAAGATTTGATCAATGCTGGAATCTCTATTGTTTGAAGCAACACCGATCGGCTTTTTTCCTTTGAGAAATTGCAGCAGCTCTTTGACACCTGGCATCAAGGGAAAAGGAGTTTCTTCAAGGAGCTTCTGATAGGTTCTTTTAAGTTCTTCCAGCTGAGCCGGGCTTGAATCAATTCCCGCTTCTCGCAAAATTCTTTCCCAAAATTCCGGAATAGAATAGGCAAATACCGAGCGGATGAATTCTTTGCTCACCTCCTTTTGGAAACGCTCACGCAACATTTCATTCACGACGACCAGATCGAGACTGAGAGAATCGATCAGGACACCGTCCATGTCGAATATTACGGCCGAGATAGGAGGAAGTGTCTTCATAGGTTTTCAAAACGAATTTGCACACTACGCTTATGGGCATCGAGTCCTTCAACGTCGGAAATGGTTTCCACAATTGGCCTGAGTGCTGCCAAACCCTCCTTCGTCAGGGACTGAAATTCAACCTTCTTCTGAAACATCGATACATTCACCGGTGAAGAAAACTTCACCGCGCGACCGGTAGGCAAACAGTGATTGGTGCCACTGGCATAATCACCCACCGCCACCGGTGCATAGTCACCCAAGAAGATCGCTCCAGCATTGCGAATGCTTTTCATGACCTCCAGAGGATCTTTCATCTGAATTTCCAAGTGCTCAGCACTATAGTCATTGGCAAATTCAATCATGGCTTGTCGATCTTCAACCAAAACGATGGCACTAAAGCGTTCGAGAGCAGTAGGAATATATTGCTGACGCTTGAGCAGTGGAGCTTGGCGCTCAACCTCAGCCTTGGTTTTTTCCGCAATGTCTCGAGAATTCGTCACCAGCACTCCGGCGGAATCAGCGCCGTGTTCGCAGCGTGCTAAGATATCAGCAGCCAGATAAACAGGATTGGAGCTTTCATCGGCCATGATCAGCGCCTCCGACGGCCCGGAGAGCATATCGATTCCGACTCGACCGAACACTTGAAGTTTGGCGGCTTGAACGTAGGGATTTCCCGGCCCGGCAATGAAGTTCACCGGTTTGATCGTCTCAGTGCCATAGGCAAAGGCGGCGATAGCTACAATGCCTCCGACGCGATAGATCTCATCAGCCCCGGCTTCCTTGGCAGCCACGATAATCTCCGGATAGTCGCCGGTGGGCGCGAAGCAAACCACAATGCGGGGCACTTCGGCAGCTTTGGCGGCAACGGTCAGAATTTGGGAAACGGTCGGCAAAGGCGCCTTGCCAGCGGGCACATACAGACCAACGGCATCGATGGGTGTGATCTTTGTCCCAGTGATGACCCCGGGAACAGATTCAATTTGCCATTCTTTAATGACCTTTTCCGCCTGCACCGCATGGAATTGACGAGAGATTTTGATTTGCTCGCGAATCTTCACCAGCACTTCGGGCTTAATATTATCATAAGCACGTTGAACGTCATCTTCAGTGACTCGAATGTGATGAAGTTTGAAATTCTTATCATCGAATTTCTGAATATAACGAAGTACGGCTTGATCTCCTTCATTCCTCACCTGATGAATCCAATCGGCCACCACGGGCTTCACAGATTCAACGTCAACCTGGCTGCGTTCCATAATGCACTTCTTGGTCTTTTGGTCGGCACTATTCCAATCGAGGATTTGAATCGTAGACATGAAAGAGTTTTAAAGAATCATTTTTTCGATGGGCAGAACGAGTATCCCACTCGCTCCAGCGGCTTTCAATTTTTCCATAACATCCCAAAATACTTCCTCCTCAATCACCGTGTGGATGGCGATCATTCCAGGAGTAGCGAGGGGCACGATGGTTGGGCTACTGAGGGCTGGAACAATTTTTTTAATATTCTCAAGGGAGGCTTCCGGTGCATTCATGAGCACATATTTAGATTTTTTTGCTTGTTGCGTGGCGCGAATTCTCAATAACAAACGATCGATCAAGGCCTTCTTTTCCGGATTAACTTCATTATTGCTCATGATCAATACCGCCTGGGAAGCAAGGATCATTTCCAATTCTTTGAGTCCGTTTCTTTTCAAGGTATTTCCGGAGGACACCAAATCAGCGATGGCGTCCGATAAGTCGAGACTAGGAGCTATTTCTACCGAACCACTAATTTTAATGATTTCAGCCGTTATTCCTTTTTCATCGAGAAAAACTTTAAGAGCATTCGGATAAGTAGTAGCAATCCTCTTTCCTTGAAGGTCTTTTATAGAAGTAATTGTGCTACTGTCCGGCACAGCAATAGCGAGGCGGCAATTTCCAAAGCCAAGCTTTTCAATTATTTTGACGGAAGCTTTCTTTTCGCTTATGACATTGATGCCAGCAATCCCAAGGTCGCAAACACCATCTTGAACATATTCAGGGATATCATCATCGCGGAGGAAGAGGATATCGAGTGGAAAGTTACGACAACTGGCGAAAAGCTGATCCTTTGAAGGCTCGAATTCCAAGCCAATAGCCTCCAGAAGCTCTACACTTTTCTCGGAAAGACGGCCACTTTTTTGTAGAGCGATTTTGAGATTATTACTATTGAGTTTCATATTCGAAAATTAATTATTAAAAAACACCTATTGAGAGGTGTCCGAAGCATCAAGCACGCAGCATCGTCACAACTCTCTAGCAAAGAGATTGGTGATGATGAGAGGTGGTGCTGATGAATTTGGTCGACATAGGATTGGATAACGCGTGAATTCTAGAGTCTAGACGTCCTTTTGTCAATATCGGCTTAAATTCTTTTGACAATCCTTTTCCGACTGCTAAAATCGTACTGTACTATTACAATAGAACATGACTGATCAAAAAAACATTCAGGAACTTGCCTCACTTGTGGCCAACATCGGCGACAAAAAATCTGCTTTGGAATTTCTTCAAAATATCCTCACTCCGCAAGAGCTGGAAGAAATTGCCAAACGACTTCAAATCTTTAAGATGCTCCACGCTGGAGTTAGTCAGCGCGCCATTGCTGAAAAACTCGGCGTCAGTATCGGTACCGTCAGCCGCGGCTCCCGCGAACTGCAATATGGCCCTCCAGGCATTAAAAAACTCTTATGATGGACCAACTCCCCATTGGGCTCCTCGAAGGAAAACTCGAGATACCCTACCAAGCATCGCATGAAGCCTTCCAAAGGCTCTACCGCAACTTTCCGTACCACTTCTTAATGGAGTCAAAACAGGTGTCTCTTTTTTCAGGCCGATTTAGCCTGATCGGTGTTGATCCAGTGCTCAAAATCACTGGAAAAGATGACCACTTCGAAATAAAGTTTCTCAATAGCCGTGGGATTTTTTTTACGGATCAATTCTCTGAAAAAGACTTTTTGCTCTGCCCAGATGTGAAGATTACATCCGGATCTATAACGGGGACGATCAAAAAGGATCACCACATTCTGGAAGAAAAGAATCGACCGAGGATGAATAACGTCGCTCAAGTAATACGCATCGTTCTGGAGAAATTCTCCTTACCTAAGAAAAACCTTCTCGGACTGTATGGAACTCTGAGCTACGACTTCATCCGCCTCTTCGAGGATCTCCAGGATAAACTCCCAAAAAATGATATTAACGATTTTACCTTTTTTCTCTACGACACCTTTCTCTATTTCGATCACATCAAAGAGCAGGCTTTCATCGTCTGTTTCCGGGAGAAAGAAGAAGAAGTTCATTTGATGGAAACCAAACTGCAAGAATATCTCCAACAAGCAGCTCCAATGGCTTCTCAATTTACAATCCAAGATGCCGCTCCGTCGCTGACCAAGGAAGCCTTCGAGGCCATGGTCAGGGTGGCAAAGGGGTATATCCGCGATGGAGAACTGGTCCAGGTCGTGTTCTCTAATATTCTCAAAGCAAAGTTCGAAGGCGATCCCTTTGCTCTCTACCTCCTCTATCGTGACAAAAGTCCTTCACCCTATCTCTTCTACTATCAGATGGGCGAGGAACAACTCGTCGGTGCTTCCCCGGAAATGATGGTGCGCTGTGAAGAAGGGATCGTGCACTTGCGACCCATAGCTGGCACGGCTCGCCGCGGCGTTGATCCCATCGAAGATCATGACAACCTCGTCGAACTGCTGAAAAGCCCAAAAGAACGAGCAGAGCTAGATATGCTGATTGATCTGGGACGAAGTGATCTCAGTCGTATTTGTGAACCAGGGATCCATCTCGATGACTACCGCTTTGTAGAGAAATATTCTCGAGTCATGCACACCGTCGCACATCTTTCTGGAAAGCTTCGAAAAGGTTGTACTGGTCTTGATGCCCTGATCAGCTGTATGAATGCCGGCACGCTGACCGGCGCACCTAAAATTTCAGCAATGCGAATCATCGAACAGCATGAGCAAGAACGACGCGGCTACTATGGAGGTGCCGTTGGTCAGCTTACCTTCTCCGGTGATGTAGACACGGCGATCATCATTCGCACGGCACATATTCGTAACGGTCAACTCCGTTATCAATCCGGAGCCGGCATCGTGTATGATTCGGAGCCGGCTCTTGAATATCAGGAGACGCTCAATAAAGCCCAAGCCTTCTTAGAAACCTTTGCTAACTCCTAATCGATGATTATGTTTCAGAATGTGCTCATGACCCTCCTTCGCCCACCTCCAACGACCTCCAGCTTCGGCGGGCAGGTCGACAACTTAACATTAAAACATGTTTAAAAATATTCTAATGATTGATAATTTCGATTCGTTCACCTTTAATTTGGTCGATTACATCGAGCAACTGGGCTGCAAGGTGACGGTCTACCGCAACGATGTTGATCCAGCAGTCATTGCTGAAGTGAACCCAGACCTGATCGTCATATCCCCGGGCCCATCCGTTCCTAAGAATGCTGGAAACCTGATGACCATGATCGACCTCTACCACCAGAAATACCCCATTTTTGGAGTCTGTTTGGGGCTAGAAGCCTTGATCGAATATTTTGGCGGCAGTTTGAAATTCGTGAAACCGGTGCATGGAAAAGCATCCGCGATGCAGCATGATGGAAAAACGATTTTTTCGGGACTCGACCCGAACTTTCCCGCCGGGAGGTATCACTCCCTGGTCGCTGACCAAGTTCCGGAGTGTTTCGAAATATCCGCTAAATGTGAGGGGGAGTTTTCCCCGATCAGTCCGCCTAGATTAGTGATGGCTATTCGTCACAAAACCCTGCCGATTGAAGGCGTACAATTTCACCCTGAATCCGTGCTCACGATGAAGGGTAAAAACGGTTTTCGATTGATGGAGAATGTCATTCATAAGAAGTTCGCGAATGTTTAAAGAGATCATCAGTTCGCTCAGCAATCAAAAAAAACTGACGGATCAGCAGATAACGTTTTTTTTGGAACAGATTGAGGAAGGTAAGCTCAATATTGCTCAGCAAGCAGCCATATTATCAGGAATAAAATTTCGTGGTCACGATTCAAAAGAACTGGCAGCTTTTGCCAAATTTCTGCACAGTAGAATGTCCGATGCCGGTTCTTTCCCGGAGGCCATCGATCTCTGTGGCACGGGAGGTTCCGGTCTCAATCGTATCAATACCTCCACCCTGGTAGCATTCATCGTCTCAGCTCTGGGAGTACCCGTTGCCAAACATGGCAACAAATCCGCCAGTGGCCGATATGGCAGCTTTGACCTATTGGAAGACCTTGGAATAAACATTGATCTGAATTCATCTGAACTCCAGAGAATCAGTCGTCAGCTCGGCCTGGCTTTCCTGTATGCTAGGAAATTTCATCCGGCGATGCGGCACTTGGCTCCAGTCCGCGAACAGCTCAAATTCCCCACCATTCTGAATCTTCTCGGCCCACTCCTCAATACGGCTCAGGTTCGTCGGCAGATGATCGGCGTCCCGCGCCGCGAGTTCATGATGCTCATGGCCGAAGCGGGCAAACGTCTTGGTAAAAAAGAGCTGATGTTGGTCTGTGGAGAGGATGGTTTGGATGAAGTCACACTGGCGGGAAAGACTTTTGTGGTTGAACTGAACCACGGCAAGATTCGAACATCGACGCTGAAACCGGCATCATTTGGTATCAGCAGCTGTTCTCCCGAAGCCATCAGCGGAGGCGATGCCAAGATGAATCAACAATTCGCTCTCAGTATTTTGCAAGGAACCTGCACAAGCCGGCATCTGGATCTGGTGCTGGTCAATGCGGCACTAGCGCTGAAAATCGCTGGCAAGACAAGCAATCTAAAAAAAGCTTACCAATTAGCCAAAGAATGCGTCTTAAGCGGAAAAGCGTATCATCAATTTTTGGCTTATCGACAGGCTTCGAAAACTCCGGCGATCCTGCTGGATATCGTGGCTCAGAAGAGAAAAGAAGTCGAACTACGGAAAAAGAAGACGGGCCTAAAGCAACTCATGAAAAAGGTGAAGCCCTCACAACGAAATTTCCGTTCCGCACTGCTGGATCGTGAAGTCGCTTTGATAGCTGAGATCAAGAAGTCATCTCCCAGCATGGGGAAAATCGCCTCAAGTCGATTCGATGTCACCAAGATCGCCAAGACATATGAAGACGCCGGGACAGCAGCCATATCGGTGTTCACCGACGAAAAGTTTTTCGGCGGAGCTCTGGAGAATCTGACCAAAGCCAGAATCGCCACCCACCATACTCCGTTACTCTGTAAGGATTTCATTATTGACCCCTATCAAATCTATGAGGCGAGGGCCTACGGTGCTGACGCGGTACTGCTGATCGCCGCCATTCTCACCAAAACTGAACTGCAGACATTTGTGAACATTGCTCGCCAGCTCAACATGGCCGCTCTGTGCGAGATCCACAACGAGGAGGAACTCAAGCTCACTCTGGAAACAGACGCCGACATTATCGGGATAAATAATCGTGATCTTCATTCTTTCAAAATTGATCTAAAAACGACCGAACGTCTCTGCCGAAAAATCCCTGCTGAAAAAATCATCGTGGCCGAAAGTGGCTTCAGTGGGCGTCCTCAACTCCGAAAAATCCCGTCAAAAGCTGATGCGGTGCTGATCGGTACTGTGCTCATGAAAAGCAAAGACCCTGCCAAAAAAATCCAAGAACTGTTCGGCCGCAGAAAACCACTCCTCAAAACTTGCGGTGTAAGGAACATTGAACAAGCAAAATATGCGCAAAAATTAGGTGTGGACATGATTGGGCTTAACTTCGTTCCCACCAGTGAACGCCGCATTTCCTATCAAATGGGCGAGCAGATCATCAAGGCTCTTCGACAACAGCCGAAAAATGCCACCAAAATTGTAGGCGTATTTCAGAATCAAAATTTGAGCGAGGTTCAAGCCGCGGCAACACGATTGAGATTGGATTACATTCAACTTTCTGGAAATGAGTCCGTGGCTGATGTTAAAAAACTCAGTATTCCGGTGATCAAAGGAATTTCGGTGCGAAAAAAATCTGATCTCCGAAAGACCAAGAAGTATTATCCTTTCGTTCGCTATCTGCTACTAGACGGGAAGAAACCTGGCGCTGGAGAAACTTTCCCACACCGTTTTCTGAAAGATTTTGACCTGCCTTATTTATTAGCTGGGGGAATCAATCCGAGCAATGCTCGTGAATGTATCAAAACCCTCCAACCACTGGGCATCGATGTCGCCAGTGGCATTGAAACTGAGGGAGAAGTTGACCTAAGAAAAATTAAGAGGCTTGTTATGGTAAGGGATTCCTCCACTTCGGTCGGAATGACAAAGTAATAGCTCATTATGAAAAAAACTTCGCTGAAAAAACTTCTTCTCTACCCACCTCAAGGGCACTTCGGCATCTATGGTGGTCGATATATTCCAGAACTACTGATTCCTATTATGGAGGATTTGGAAAAAGCATTTTACGAGGCAATCAAGGATCGAGCTTTTTTAGCAGAGCTCAAAGATCTTTATGAGAATTTTTCAGGAAGACCTACTCCGTTAACCTTTCTCGAAAATCTCAGTAAGAAGCTTGGTGGTGCACAAATCTATATGAAAAATGAGGGAATGAATATCACTGGTGCACACAAAATCAATCATTGCTTGGGTCAGGCTCTGCTGGCCAAAAAACTAGGTAAAAAAAGAATCATTGCTGAGACGGGGGCTGGGCAACATGGATACGCGGTTGCGACGATGGCGGCGAAATTTGGACTCAAGTGTACGGTCTACATGGGTGCAAAGGACTTTGCACGCCAAAGGACAAACGTTTTTTGGATGGAGAGGCTCGGGACACAAGTGATCCCGGTCTATGAAGGTGGGCAAATTCTCAAAGATGCTATCAATGCCGCCACACGTGATCTTATTTCCAATCCCGTTGATACGCACTACCTCCTCGGAACTGTCACCGGCCCACATCCCTACCCAGCGATGAATACGTTTTTTCAAAAGATTGTCGGAGAGGAAGTGCGGAAGCAAATCAAGGAGCAGGCTGGGAAACTTCCAGATTATTTGGTCGCCTGTGCTGGTGGTGGAAGTAATGCGATGGGACTTTTTTATGACTTCCTTGATGACCAGAAGATGAGAATGATCGCCGTCGAAGGAGGAGGCACGAGAATCACCGGAAAAGATGGTAAATTCGAACACGCTGCACGCTTTCAAGCACCTCAGGTCGGTGTCGTTGAAGGATTCAAATCGTATTTTTTGCAGAACAAAAATGGACAAATTGCCCAAACGAAGAGCATTTCTGCCGGCCTCGACTATCCCGGTATCGGACCTCAACATGCTTTTTTACACGACATTGGCCGAGTGGAATACCGCTATGCCCTTGATAAAGAAGTGCTGAAAGCCTATGAATTATTGGCCAAAACCGAGGGTATCATAGCAGCTATGGAATCGACTCATGCTTTGGTCGAAGTTATAAAACTCGCTCCGACCCTCAAAAAAGACCAGATCATCGTCTGGAATTGTTCCGGACGTGGAGAAAAAGATCTGTTCATCACCACGCAGCATTTTGATCGGAAAAATTTTAATGCATTCTTAAAACGATTTAAGTAAGAGATTCCTCGGCTATGCTCGGAAGGACAATTAATTGTTAAAACGTTTCCAATGAACACACTCATGACTCACATCGTCGCTGGCTATCCCACCCTCAAGGAGTCAGAGAAGATTGCTGTGACCATGCTCGAGTCAGGAGTCGCATTTCTGGAAATTCAAATCCCCTTTTCAGATCCCGTGGCCGATGGACCAACCATCATGCATGCCAACCAAAAAGCTCTGGATCAGGGTGTCACTCCTAACGATTGCTTACAAATGATGAGCCGACTCACGAAAAAAACAAAAACACCCCTGCTATTCATGACCTATTATAATATTGTCTTCCGCTACGGTCTGGAAAAATTTTGCAAGGATGCCAAAGCGGCGGGCTGCTATGGTCTGATTATCCCCGACATATCTATCGATGAAGAGTCCCATGAGCACTATCTCAAGCTCTCTAAGAAGTATGGCCTTCACCCCATTCAAGTCATCTCGCCCATCACCCCCATTGAACGTCTGAAGAAAATTGGCAAGGTAGCTTCAGGTTTTGTGTATTGTGTGTCCAGGACTGGAACCACTGGCGTATCAAAAAAACTTGATGCGAAACTCGGTGAGTACTTGCAAAGAGTGCGGAAGTACATTGATGTCCCGATTGCTCTTGGCTTCGGCATATCGAAAAAAAGTCACGTAAAAGCGGCTCTCCAACAGGCTGACATTGCCGTCATAGGCAGCGCCATTATCAATTTGCTCGATTCCAAGAAAAAAGGCACCGGAAAACATTTGCAGAACTTTCTTGATGAGTTGCAATAAACCACCACAGCTCATCTAAACTTATTTGACGTAGGCAAACTGAATCTTATTCTTGGCAAAAAACTCTTCGATCTTGAAATTCACCTCCTGCAAACGGTCTAGATAGGTTTGGTGGTCACGAGAATTAACATAAAAGACCATGTCAAAGTTTTTCCCGGTACGGTCAAAACTCTTGAAGTGCGCGTGCTCAAAAGTCGTTTCTTTCACTGATTTTACTATCTTCTCCAGTCCAGCTGGAATTTTTTTCATTTTAACGACTGGGGTTGCATAGGTGACACTGAGATGAACCTCTACCCGCCGAGAGCGCATTCTTCCATAATTTTGAATGTCGCTTTCTGTTAGACGCTTGTTGGAGATCACAATCTCCTCACCGTGAATACTCATGATTCGAGTGGTCTTCAAACCAATGTTCGTAACGGTTCCCATCTTGTCACCAAAAACGATCAGATCACCTACCTGGAATGGCTTATCGAGATATATGGAAATGGAACTGATCAGATCACCTAAGATATTTTGTAGGGCTAGAGCCACGGCGATACCTCCAATACCCAGACCTGTAATCAAAGAGGTGATGTCATAGCCAAAAGTCGAGATCATGAAGAGTATCCCAAAAACCCATACCAAAATTTTAAAAATCTTTCCGAGCAGTTCAATCGTGAAGCGTTCTTGAGCTTGAGCCTTCTTGGCAGCGAATTTTTGCGAAGCGAAATCAATCCAATGACTCGTAGCTCTAATCGCTAACAGAATAAGAAGAAAACTAATGAACTGATCCGAGGTAGATTTCAACGAATCAGAAAGCTGAATGGTTAAGGTGATATAGATGACGATTACCGTAATGAATATCAACCATTGATTACTGTGAAGTACATGGAGGATGGTGTCGTCAATATCGCTCGCTGATCGCTTCGCAAAATGGTGGAGTTTTTTGAGAAAGTATCTAAAAAATATCAGAAAAATAACATAAACGACGATAAGACCTGCAAGAGACTCGAGATAGGTCTGAACGTCATTCCCCAGAATACTGAACGACAAGATGGTTTCCAACGGAGGCATAATGCACTATCATGGTTACCCTTAGACTAACTTTGCCGGTATGAACATACAAGGGGCTGCAAAAAAACTACTTGCTGGAGAACTCGTTGTGTTTCCCACTGAA
>CXWL01024194.1_pt1 | contig 48251 bp, 47 predicted proteins | sample 590931 | NCBI WGS metagenome assembly CXWL01 (sample SAMEA3498368, study PRJEB10139) | groundwater metagenome | biome: water well; material: biofilm material | place: Germany | collected 2015-04-27 | reverse complement strand
CGCCAAGGATGAGACATTGGCCGAGATCGCCGCTCATCCGCCACGCAATCAGGACGAACTGGGCAAGGTTCGCGGGTTGTCGTCCACATGGAAAGGCAATGACATTGGCGCGCGATTGATTGACGCGCTTGAGGGCGCACAGCCGATCCACCGCGAAGACCTGCCCAGCCATTCCCCGCGCGCGCCGGGGCTTGGCAAGGATGGCGCTCTGGTCGCCGACTTGCTCAAATTACTGCTCAAAATTCGCGCAAAAGAAATGAATGTCGCTTCCCGGTTAATCGCCCGTTCGGATGAGTTGGAGCAGTTGGCATCCGGCGGACGCGATGGATTAGCGATTCTGACCGGATGGCGCGCCGAGGTATTTGGTCACGACGCGCTTGAATTGGTTGAAGGGCGGCTGGGCTTTGCCGTCCATAATGGCAAATTGGCGATGTCGCGACCAACGCTGGAGAGTGAATGATGATGCGCATAACCGTGATGATGTTCACAATAGCAACTGGCCTGTCGGCCTGTGCTGGCGGCGAACGGGACCGCTATCAAACGGGTATCCGCGAACCTATCTCCATGCGCGATGATGGAGATGAGTGCGGCTCTACTCTGGTGCAAACCTATATCGGCCTGCGCGCCAACCAGACCGTACGCGAAGAAGTAACACGGCGCAGCGGTGCCGAAATCATCCGCTGGATCGAGCCGGGCATGGCGGTAACGATGGATTTTAGCCCCAGCCGGTTGAACGCCGAACTCGATCAGGATGGTGTGGTTGTCACATTACGCTGTGGATAGCCACGCTGTCACGCTGCGGGTAGAGCCTTTTCAAGTCAGATGGAAACATCTGACGGCTCGGAAAAGGCGGGAAATATAGGAACATAGAGTCTTTATCGATTCAATCAGAAGCGAACAGACTCTACACCGACACGCGCGGAGACAGGCCAAGCCCTGACGCCAGCTGATTAAGGCGCCGCTGAACCTGTTCCCCCATCAATTCCGACGCGCCATTGGTGAATGACAGTTTCAAATGGCCATCATCGCGCGATAATATGCTGTCGGCAAAAATACCCACTGTGCCGCCTGATAATCGCTGTGCCAGACGCATCGCCAACCCCCATTGCCACGCGCGACTGAGGCGCGCGTCAAGCGCGGTGTCGGTGAACCGCCGCCCTTGCCCACCCGCGCTGGTGAACAGCGCCTGTGCCAGCACCAAACGGTCGGCCATGTCGATGCCGAGCCATTGGCCATGCAGCGCCATTTCCGCCGCGCGTTCGGCGCGGAAATCCGGGCTGGCGGTCGATGCCACCTCTGACAAATAACAGGCCGCGAGCCGTAGCCGTGCATCGCTGGGCGCGTCATCGGCAAATAATGGCGCAATCCAGCCGTTCATCGCTTCACCATTGGGCGCGAAGCGTGCGAAACGCCGGCCTTCCGCCGCCGCCGCAACCAATAATGGATCCTGCGCACGCACATCTGCTGGCAAATCTTGAAACAATAACCCTTCGCGAAGGCCGCTGGCGGAGACGATTAACTGGCTGCTTTGCAACTGCTGAACCAGAGGCACCAAGAGCGAGGCCGCCGCCGGGATGGTGCTGGCGCGCGCGGACGACAACCCCCGCAGCTGGTCAAGCTCGCTAGCCCCCAGCTTACTCAGGCGGCGATGCAACGCGACTGCAACGCCAACCGCCATATTGTGCCCGGAAACAACCGGCATGGGTTCGCGCGCAACCAGCATATCATACCGCGCCAACGCCCGCCACGACCCGCCGACCAGATAGAGCGGCAAGCCCACATCATCACTAGGCCAATGCGCCTCGGCCAGGGTCTGGCGAACATATTTCGCAAACCCTTTTCCATGCGTCCGGTGCAGCGCCTCCAACCGCAACACACCAAGCGGAAAGCTGCTGTGATGCGCAGTCGTGCCGCCATGCACACGCACAAGTTCGAGGCTACCACCGCCAAGGTCGGCGACGATGCCATCGGCATTGGGTATGGCAGAGATGACGCCATGGCCCGACGCGCGGGCCTCCTCCTTGCCAGACAATAGTCTTATCTCATGTCCCACCGCCTTGGCATCGGCGATAAAATCCGCACTGTTGCTGGCATCGCGCACCGCCGCCGTCGCAACACAGCGGACATCGGCTATCCCCATCTGGGCGGTCAGCGCCTTGAACCGCGCAAGGCCAGCAATGGCGCGCGAATAGCCGGGCTCCTCAATCTTGCCGCTCGTCGCCAGATCAGCGCCAAGGCCAGCCATGATTTTTTCATTAAAAATGGGCTGGGGCGCGCGCGCTGGCCCCGCATAAACAACCAACCGCACCGAATTGGAGCCGATGTCGATAATCGCGGTGCGTTGATGGTCAGCCATGTCGATCCACCGGACCAAGTCGTGGCACATCTTTGCGCTCATGCAATGCTTCGCCGCGCCCCGACAATGACGGGTTATTCATGAAATAACGGTGCAGGTTAAATGCTTTGCCGTCGGGACGCGTGCGCGCATAGGTGCCGTCGCTCAACAATTCCCAGCTTTGTTCATTGTCCAGCAGATTGGCAACCAGCACCTGGTCAAGCAACTGGTCGTGCACCGTCTGGTTTTCGATCGGCAGCATATATTCGACGCGTCTATCGAAATTACGGTTCATCCAGTCCGCCGAACTGATGAACACATGCGCGCGGCGCGACGGCAGCGCCGCCCCATTGGCAAAAGCAAAGACGCGGCTATGTTCCAAAAAGCGGCCAACCACGGATTTGACCCGGATGTTTTCCGACATCCCAGCAACGCCTGGCCGCAGGCAACAGATACCGCGCACGATCAGGTCAATCGGCACACCAGCCGCGCTCGCTTCATAAAGTTTTTCGATGATACGCGCATCAACCAGCGAATTCATCTTGGCCCAAATGCCGCTTTCCTGCCCTGCTTTGGCGCGGGAGATTTCGGCATCAATCAACGCCATTAGCTTTTCGCGCAGACCAATCGGCGCCATTGTCAGCATTTCAAGGCCGGCCGGCTCGACATAGCCAGTGATGAAGTTGAACAATTGCGCCGCGTCGCGGCCCGCGCGGTCATCGGCTGTAAAGAAGCTGAAGTCGGTGTAAATGCGAGCGGTTATCGGGTGGTAATTGCCCGTTCCGAAATGGCAATAGGTGCGGTAAGCGCCGCCTTCGCGCCGCACCACCATCGATACCTTTGCGTGGGTTTTCCAGTCGATAAAGCCATAGACGACCTGTACGCCCGCGCGTTCCAACTGTGCCGCCCAATGGAGGTTTTGCTCCTCATCAAAGCGCGCTTTAAGCTCGACAACCGCTGTTACCGCCTTGCCCGCCTCCGCCGCTTCGATCAACGCACGAATGACAGGCGATTGATCGCCCGCACGATAGAGCGTCTGTTTGATTGCCATCACATCGGGGTCAGCCGCCGCCTGTTGCAAAAAGGTCAAGACAACATCGAAACTCTCATAGGGGTGATGAACCAGAATATCCTTGCTACGGATCGCAGCAAAGCAATCACCATCATGGTCGCGGATACGTTCGGGGAACCGCGCGATATAGGGCTTGAACTTGAGATCGGGTCGATTTTCGCTCACCACTTGCTGCAAATCGCCAAGGCCTATCAGGCTTGGCGAGCGCAATATTTCGGGTGTCGAATCCTCGCTCTCATCGAGCAGTTCGGCGACAAGTGTGTCTGGCGTTTCGGCGGAAAACTCGGCCATGACAATTCGCCCACGGCGGCGTTGGCGAATCGCGCTGCGGAAATATTGCACCAGGTCCTCGGCTTCTTCTTCCAGTTCGATGTCACTGTCGCGGATCAGGCGAAAACGGCCACAGGCTAGGACAGTAAAGCCGGGGAACAGCCGATCAGCGAAGAGCGCAATGACGGTATCAAGGGCGATATAGGTGATCCCCTCACCTGCCATTCGAACAAAACGCGGTAAGGTCGGCGGCACCATCACCAGTTCGCGGATCGACTCTCCATTGTCTGGGCGCACCAGATCAAACAGCACCGCCATCCCTTTGTTGGGGATGAACGGAAACGGATGCGCGGGGTCGAGAGCCTGAGGCGTCAACAGCGGAAATATCTGCTCGTCGAAATGTTGCTCCAGCCGCGAGCGTAGTGCCCGGGCCTGTTCCACTGTGTCGACCACCAATATCCCACTGGCCGCGAGCTCTGCCGACAGGCGCGAAAATTGCTCCTGCTGTTCGCCAACCAAGACACGCGACGCATTGGCCACCGCTGCCAGTTGCAGTTCGACGCTGAGCCCGTCTTGCGAAACCTGTTCGATTCCCTGTCGTTGATGCCCCATGATCCCCGCGACGCGGACCATGAAAAACTCATCGAGATTATTGCCCGAAATCGACAGAAAGCGGAGACGTTCGAGCAAGGGGTGCGCAGGATTACGTGCTTCCTCCATTACGCGGTGATTAAACGCAAGCCACGACAATTCCCGGTTGAAATAGCGTGCCTGCGGGGCTTTTATCGCGGCTCCCGCATCAGGTGCAGCGGCGCTCTTCATGTATCAAACTCGGCGTCAACGCTATCCGCCGCCTGATACAGACCCGCGTCAATCATGGCTTCGCGTGCCAACCGGGTGCCCAGCGGGCGTCCGCTCGCCAGCGCCAGCGCAACTATCGCATCAACGGCGGCGTGAATGGCGGCATAGCTGCGCTCAATGCGCTGCGTGATATAGTTGGCCAGAACTGGCGCGTGCGCAAGGCCGCGACCATGTAGCAATCGTTCGATGAGCGCGGCGCTTAAACTCGCATCGGGATCGCCAATCATAACGATGGGTGCTGTTTTCAACCGTGTCCGCAAATCTGGCAATTGCACGGCGTCAACCTGCTCGCGCGCATTGGCAATAATCAACAGGCGGTGCCCGCCGGATTGTGCGCGATTCCACGCGTGGAACATCGCATTCTCGTCGGCATGCTCGATGGAATCGACAACCTCACCAGCGCACGCGGCAACAAATAATTTGGCCAGCAAAGATTTCCCACTGCCATGTGGGCCAATCAGGATAGTCGCAGGTGTCGTCCATTCATCGAACCGCTGCAAATGACGCGCGGCTATTGCGTTGCTCTCACCCACCAGAAATGCGCCATCCGATTCATGGGCACTGCGGCACCACGTCAACGGCAATGCCAGTTGTTTATGCACAGGGTGCGGCGCAACAGCGCTGCCAAATAAATCAGCGGCCAGTTCTGTTTCGGCCATTTCCATCATCGCGAAATACGGAAATTATTGCCGTTCTGCGATACGCGCCATCCGGCCGCAGTCAGCGCTGCACGCAGGCCCGCCGCATCACCGCGATACCGCACGCGCAGCACTGACACGCCGCCAATGGCGACACTGCTGGCACTGGCGCTCTCTACCCCGCCAACCGCGCGCAGTCCGGTTTCGGCGGCAATGACACCCAAGGCATCAGGGGTTTCGATTTGCACCGAAAAAGCGCTTGTCGTCGCGGTTGGTGATGTCGCCGCTGGGGTTGCGGCACCAGCTACGTCAGGAGTCATCGCCTCTTCAACTAATGCTATCTCTTCGGGCGCTATTGGTGCTTCGATGATGAGCGATGAATCAGTGCGTAGCCGGCCATCGGCAAGGGCGGCGATATAAAGCGCGTCGATACGTTTCACGCCATCGACCATCATCTGACGCAAGCCATCGGGCGAACGCGCGGTCAGCGTGAAGTTGCCAATCAATTCATTGTCAGGGCCATAACGCGCGGAAAAATAGCCGATGATCGGCCCACCCGGCCACATCCGTTCGACCCTGACCGAAGGAAACAGCACATCCGACGCGCCAAATTGGTCGAGGATGTCGCGCCACCACGCGCGGTTGCGCCGCCGCTGTTGCCCGGCATTAAGCAACAACACGTCGCCGCCATTGCCCGATGTGCGGACATAGTCGATGCTGCTGTCGCTGGTGCGGAACTCTGCCCAAGCGCGCTGCCATTCGCTGCGCCGCTCAAACACTTGCGCGACGCCACCTTCATAGACAATCGGCATGACCAGCAAGGGTGGCGAACGGAATACGCGGCCCGATATGCCCAGGATTTGTCCAGCGCGCGCGCGGTCGAATGTGATACCCAGCGTCGCACGGTAACGGCCCAGCCCTATTTGCTCCCGCTCTATGACAATCGCCGTCACGATCCCGTTGAGCGTCGAATCGGGCAGGATGGGGGCACCCGCACCGCCATTGACTTGACGGAACAAAGCCGCCCAACCCTTGCGCTGTGCCTCTTGCCAGCCCTTTTGCCGTGCTTCCTCTGGCGAATCAGCGGTTACATCGACGGTAATGCCGTTAACCATCAAATCGTTGGAACTGCTGATTGGCGCAATTCCGCGATCTCCAGCCTCAATTTGTGCGATTACCGTCGCACCGCTGACCAACAACAGGCCCGCAAGCATAGCGAAAAATGTGCGTTTGCGCAGCAAAGGAGAGGATATTAGATCAATCACCGCGCCCTTTTGACGAAACAGCCGTGGAAATCCAACCCTGTTATCGCTATCCGCGCATAATGAGCCAAAAACCTCCACCAAATGAGCCATATACCTACGCCAAAGCCGGCGTTTCCATCGACGCAGGCAACGCGCTGGTGCGCGCCATCGCTCCGCTGGCCAAAGCGACTCGGCGCGCCGGTGCCAATGCCGAGCTTGGCGGGTTCGGCGGCTTTTTCGACCTCAAAGCGGCCGGGTTCACCGACCCATTGCTGGTCGCCGCCAACGATGGTGTCGGCACTAAACTCAAACTGGCGATTGAAAGCGACCGCCATGACGGCGTCGGCATAGATTTGGTAGCGATGTGCGCCAATGATTTGATCGTGCAAGGCGCAGAGCCGCTGTTCTTCCTCGACTATTACGCGACCGGAAAACTCGACAACGCTATCGCCACGGCAGTGATTGCGGGGATTGCCGAGGGGTGCAAACAGGCGGGTTGCGCCCTGATCGGCGGCGAGACAGCCGAAATGCCGGGAATGTATGCCGACGATGATTATGATCTTGCCGGATTTTGCGTTGGTGCGGTCGAGCGCGATCAAGTGCTAACCGCAGATAAACTCGCGGCGGACAACACCATCCTCGGCCTCGCGTCATCGGGGGTCCACTCAAACGGTTTCTCACTGGTGCGCAGGCTGGCAGCGGACAAGGGGTGGAAACTCGACCGCCCTGCGCTGTTCGATCAATCGACGCTGCTCATCGACGCGCTGATGGCCCCGACGCGCATCTATGTGCGCGCGTTACTGCCGCTGATCCGTTCCGGCCACATCCATGCGCTGGCGCACATCACTGGCGGCGGGTTACTGGAAAATATCCCGCGCATCCTGCCCGACCATCTGCATGCGCATGTTGACGCGGACGCGTGGGAACAGCCGCGCCTGATGGCCTTCCTCCAATCACAAGGGCATATCGAACCAGAGGAAATGGCGCGCACGTTCAACTGCGGCATCGGCATGGCGGTGGTGGTTGCACCCGAAGACGTGGATCATGTGACTGTCGCGCTCGAAGCCGCCGGAGAGGTTGTGCACCGCATCGGCCATATCGCGGCGGGCGCAAAGGGCTGCACCGTGTCGGGCAGCAGCGGAACATGGTGTGCGAAGGCAAGCTGGAGCGCAGCGCATGGCGGCTAAGTCCCGCGTCGCCATTCTCATCTCTGGCGCGGGGACCAATATGGCTGCGCTGCTCTATGCGTCGCGTGCTGCCGACTGTCCCTATGAAGTGGTGCTGGTCGCCAGCAACAATCCGGACGCGCCGGGCCTGACGCTGGCCAAGGCAGAAGGCGTGTCGGCTTTTGCGCTAAGTCACGATGGCCTGACCCGCGAGGATCATGACGCCGCGATGCACGCCGCCATCACCGCCGCCCGCACCGATTTTGTCGCGCTCGCGGGCTATATGCGTATTCTTTCGGACGGTTTTGTGGCGAGCTGGCAGGGGCGAATGCTCAACATCCATCCATCATTACTGCCCAAATACAAAGGGTTGGAACCGCACCAGCGCGCGCTCGACGCGGGCGACGCCGTGGTGGGGTGCAGCGTCCATCTGGTGACGCCTGCGGTCGATGACGGCGAAGTGTTGGGCCAAGTTGCGGTCGCCATTCTGCCCGGCGACACGGCCGAAACATTGGCGACGCGCGTTCGCATCGCGGAGCATCAGCTTTATCCGCGCATCCTTGCGGAGTTTGTGGCGCGCGAAACCTCGCCCGACCATCTGGTCGCACAGGTCCGCGCACTGGCGATGGCACAAAGCGAAGCAGACGAAGTCACATCGCACGGCATGCCCTGTTTTGGGATCATCGGCGGCAAGAAATTCGCTTATGTATCGCTCGACCATCATGGCGACGGCAAGACCGCGCTGCTGGTCAAAATCAGCGGGGCCGAGGAACAGGCGATGCTGATCGAGGGCGATGCGGAGCGCTATTACCGCCCCGCTTATTTCGGCGATGGCTGGGTTGGCATAAGGCTCGATCTGGGTGACAATGATTGGGATCATATTGGCGAGTGGCTGGCTAAAAGCTGGCGCAGCGTTGCGCGAAAAAAATTGACGTCCCTGCTGGATGTGGCCGACTCTTTCTAGCTTCGCTTGCCCAGTCCCGGGAACAACATACCAACCTTGCCCCGATATTCGGCGTAGCGACTGCCAAACCGCGCCATCAGATCGCGTTCTTCATAGCTGATCCCGATCAGGATATAGGCGGTCATCCCGGCTGCCAGCACCAGATGGCCCAGCGTCATGGCAGGCGTTGCCCAGAAGGCCAGAAAGAACCCTGTATAGATTGGATGACGGACGTAGCGGTAGAAGCTAGGGGTTTTGAAATTATCAGCTGGTTCTGCGGCACCGGTGAAATTACGCCAAGCCTGCGCCAGCCCGAATAGCTCGAAATGGTTGAGCAGCCAGGTGGCGATGAAAACAGTCAGCCAGCCAAGGCCAAACAGTGTCAACAGCACCATGCCAAGCCCGCTGCCCCGGACATCCCAGATGACCTGCGGGATCGGCAGCCAGAAGCGGTACATCACCGCCAAAACCAGTGCAGTTGCGAGACAATAGAGGCTTCGCTCGATCGTCGCGGGAACGATTTTGGTCCACGCCGCCTTGAAGCCACTGCGCGCCATCACGCTGTGCTGGAGGCCAAACAAGGCGATCAACGCCAGATCAATCAGCACTGCCATTGTCAGTGGCGCTGCAGGTCCGTGATCGACCGTGGTCGGCAGGCCTGGAAAATCTCCAACGAAACCAATAAGATAAACAAAGGATGCGAAAAAGGCGAAATAGCAGACAATTGCTATTCCCATCAGAAGTGCACGCGTCACTGGCGCCTCCCCTAACAAGGACCGTTGCACGGCCCATAGTGCTTTATCCGACCAGATGATCACTGATACGCCGATTGTAAAGCTTTGACAAGATTGGGTTAAATCTGCGCCCCATCGGCCGACTTTCGCCCGTGCCGCGCGCGGCAAATCCGCATTTCTGTTCGCTGCGATCAACCGACCAAGTTGCTGATGAGGGCGTGTTGCCAAACACCGAAACGACAGAGCGGTTGGTCATGCAAGTCACCACGTTACCCATAATCCACAATGATATGTGGGACGGCGCAACCGAGCCGCAAAAGGCGGTGATGCTGGGCGCGATATTTGCGTGCCTTCGCCGTTGATACTGTGATAGAATGTCGGTCATGAACAGATTCATGACCCTCGGCGTTGCTCTATCGCTCGGCCTGACGGCTTCCGCGACTGCGCAGCAGGATGTTACTGAAACACGGGTCGCCATCACCCTCACCAGCTTTGCCTTCACGCCCGAAGTGATTACGCTAGAGCATGGGCGGCGCTATGTCCTCCACCTCGACAATCAATCGGGCGGCGGGCATAATTTTGCCGCGCCGGAGTTTTTCGCCGCCGCCGTGATCGCACCCACCGACCGCGCCAAAATCAACCGAGGCCGCGTCGAAGTCGGCGGCCACAGCGTCGTTGATATTCACCTCACCGCACCAGCGGCGGGCACCTACGCGCTGCGTTGCACCCATTTTCTCCACACTGGCTTTGGTATGACAGGCTCAATTGTGGTGCGGTGATGCATTTTGCAGTCAGTCGACGACACATAGAGCAGTCACGCATAACCCATCAGACCCGGTGCCGTGGATTGCCACCAGTCGGAACCCCACAAGGTTTGGACAGCAACAACGGCGGGTAGCCACAGGGCAAACCAGACGATGTAGGCACGATGCACCCGCCCAAGCCTGAACAGGTCCCAGATAAACATCGGCGAAAGCCACAACAGGGTATAAAGGTCGGCGGATAAAGGGCTGTCGGGCATCGTAGCCGGCAGCCACATAATTCTGTCTATCGAAGCGGGTAGCGGCACCAAAGTGGCGAGGATTATCATGCGCTTGTGAAAGCCTGAATCCACCCGCCGGGTCCGCAACGCAAGAACGACGCACAGCGCGAACAATAGCCCAGCGCGGAATTGGAGCAGAATGATATCTGTTCGGATGGCCAGTCCGCCGCGCATCTGCTCCACCGTTTCAGGCGGTGCTGCCGCAACGGCGTTCCAGACTTGAGCGTACATCGTCGGCACAAGGACAATTCCGGTGACGATAATTGCCGGAGCCAGCAGGAATGAGGCAATGCCAAGCTTCTGGTGGTGACGGCTATTGCCGGTGGCCATCAGCGTGGTCTGCGCCAACAGCAACATCAGCCATGACCCCATGAGAACAGCATGGATATGCAGCACGGGCGGAAAGGGCGCGCGCTGCCCCGCCTCAACCGCAGTAATTTTGATCAGCGAATCAGGGACGAAACCTGCCAGCGTGGTAGCCACGAACAACGCGGCCATGAACGCATAAATCCATCGGTCGATCAATGCGACCAATGGAGAATCCTTCTTGCTTGCCTGATCAAGGCCATCTGCCGCGCTTGCCATATTCTCTCCCCACTCCAAGAGGAAACTAACATAACTATCGGTATTTGCAAAAAGAATTCAGTCACACAGGAAAGGCCGCCGGACTGCTCCGGCGGCTTATCTTTTTCATTCGTCACCCCGGACTTGATCCGGGGTCTATGGATGCTGAACCAAGTTCAGCATGACGAGCCCTTTAATTACCCAACAATTTCTTCCGGCTTGAAGAAATAAGCGATTTCGATCACGGCATTTTCGTCGCTGTCGCTGCCGTGCACCGAATTGGCCTCGATGCTTTCGGCCAGTTCCTTGCGGATCGTGCCGGGCTGCGCATTGGCGGGGTTGGTCGCGCCCATGATGTCACGGTTGCGCTGCATCGCGTTTTCGCCCTCAAGCACTTGAACGACGACGGGGCCGGAGATCATGAAAGCAACCAATTCGCCAAAGAAGGGGCGTTCGCGGTGGACGGCGTAAAAGCCTTCGGCCTGATCGCGGGTCATGTGGATACGTTTGGATGCGACGACGCGCAGACCAGCCTCTTCCAGCATCTTGGTGACTGCTCCGGTCAGGTTGCGGCGGGTGGCGTCGGGTTTGATGATCGAAAATGTGCGCGTAATGGCCATGGGGAAAGCTCCTGTTTATGGTGTGATGAAGTTGGCCGCGCCCCTAGCTGGCGCAGCGACCAAGCGCAAGCGGCCCTTGCAGTTAGGCGGTAACGTTAAACATCAGCGTCACATTGGTATATTCGCCCTTGTGCACCGCCGCCATGCTGAATGTATGCGGGCTACCAGCGCCTTGTCGCCGCGCATCGACGCTCATGAAATCACCGGTACTGACGCGGCCAATCACTTGCATCCCTGCCGCGACCGCTTGGTCCTCGTAAAAACGGCGTATGGTTTCCGGTCGCCCGATGACAGAGAAGGTCGCTATTTGCCCCTCGCCTGCAGGCGCAATCTGAAACTCGCGCACATCGCCGACTTCGCCGCGATAAATGGCAAAGCCAGTCGGCATGCGCGGATCAGCCTGTGACACATTGGCACGGTGCTGTGCCGCCTCACGCGCAGGGTCTGCAGGCGTGCTTGGTCCGCATGCGGTCAAAAGCAATGCAGGCAAGATTGCAGCGATCAGGCGGGTCATGGCTATGCTCCTCATGCAGTGGCATCGGGTTTGACGCCATGCGCCATGACAAAGGCATCGAGCAGGCGGACACCATAGCCCGTTGCGCCCTTTGCTGCGATCGGTAAATCTTTGTCGGACCACACCATGCCAGCGATGTCGAGATGCGCCCATTTGACGCTAGGTTCAACATAACGTTGCAGAAATTGTGCGGCTGTAATCGACCCACCTTCGCGTGGACCGACATTTTTCATATCGGCAATTTGGCTGTCTATCAGCTTGTCGTAAGTTGTATTGAGCGGGAAGCGCCATAGCTTTTCTTCAACGCTAAGTCCCGCGACAACAAGCTCACGGGTGAGCGCATCGTCGTTGGAGAATATCCCTGCATGGTCGCGACCGAGGCTCATGATTATGGCCCCGGTCAATGTCGCCAGATCAACCATGACTTCGGGCTTATAACGTCGCTGCGCCCAAGTCATTGCGTCGCATAACACAAGGCGCCCTTCGGCATCGGTGTTGATAACTTCGACCGTCTGACCTGACATGGTGGTAACGATGTCGCCGGGGCGCTGCGCATTCCCGTCGGGCATATTTTCCGCAAGCGCGCAAACGCCGACGACGTGGACGGGGGCTCCGCGTTTGGCGAGCGCCAGCAACGCCCCCGCAACCGCGCCAGCGCCGCCCATATCCCACTTCATATCCTCCATACCCAGCGCGGGTTTGATGCTGATGCCGCCGGTATCGAATGTCACGCCCTTGCCGATAAGCAGGATCGGCGCGCCGTCGGGGGCACCTTCGCCTTTATATTCCAGCGTCAACAGGCGTGGTGGCCGCGCGCTGCCCTGTCCGACGCCCAGCAATGCCCCCATGCCGAACTCGGCCATTTGATGTTCGTCATAGGATGTGACGTGGACTCCTGCGGCGCTCAGCACTTCGCACCGCTCAACAAAGCTTTGCGGATAAATGATGTTGGCGGGTTCCGACACCAGTTCGCGGGTGAAGGCGACCCCTTCGGCCACAGCGCGAAGCTGGTTCCATTCGCTCTCCGCACCCTCCGCTGCCCCCACAATCGCCACGCGCTCCAGCGTCGCCTTTTGATTGGCGGGCAGGCGGGTGCGATAATGGTCAATCCGCCATCCGCGCAGGCTTGCACCCAACGCAAAGCGTGCCGCGCCAGAAGCGCTGGCACCCGTCAGGTCGGCAAATGCCGATGTGACCCCAGATGCAATCAGGCGAACGCTTAGCGCCGCTCCAGCGCGCTCATAGCCCATGTCATCGCCGCTGCCCGCGCCCACTAGCAGCAGTCGCCGAGTGGCCGCGCCATCAGCCACATAGGTTTCAAATAATGTCCCGGCCTTAGCCTCGAAGCGCGCTTGCTCTGTGGCGGATGCCGCTACACCCCGAAATGCTTCCGGAAGGCGATCCATCATCGCTGCAAGCCCGCCCGACACCACAGGAAATACCAACGTGTCATTCGCTGCGGCAGGTCCGTTCACATATTCGATGATCATATACATTCCCTTTGAAACAAATCGTTGCCAACGCAGATAGGAGCGCACGCGCAAGTTGCAAAGCCCATCCGCGTCGTTATTAGCACATAGGCTAAAGCACGTTCTTGATAATATGGGGCAATGGGACGTGCGGCTTTTGAGGAACAATAGACCAGCATGACCCCGCGCCCGCGCCTACGACAGTTGTTTTTGCTTGGCTTTTCTGTGTGTGCAGCCAGTCCCGCGACGGCGCAAGATGACGAAACAGGCTCACCTGTCATTGCAACAAGCCAGACCGCTCCGGCTGACGAAACCCTGTCCTTTTCCGCAGGCGATGTCGTTTATGACAACGCTACTGACACTGTCACCGCCGCAGGCAATGTCGAATTATCGCGTGATGAATGGCATTTGCGCGCCGACCAAGTCACATGGAACCGCGCGTCTGGACACGTCGTAGCCAGCGGCAATGTCGCGCTGACTGGGCCGCAAGGTGAAACCGCTTATGGCGATTCGGTTGAGCTTAGCGACACTCTGCGCGACGGAATTGTCGAGAATCTTCTGGTGGTATTCGAAAATGGCGCGCGCGCTGCCGCCAATTCTGGGGAGCGTTATGCCAATGGCGATATGGCGCTCAATCATGCGGCCTACTCGCCGTGCAGCGTCGTTGACCGCAATGGCTGCCCGCAAGATCCGACATGGCAAGTGCGCGCCGCACGCGTCTATTATGATCGCGCCCGCAATCGCGTTCGGTACGATGGTGCGCGGATCGAATTATTCGGTCTGCCGCTTATCCCGCTGCCCTATCTGTCGCACCCCGCCATCGGCATACCAGGCACAGGGTTTTTGGTTCCTACCATCCGCCTAGACCGCACCAATGGTATCGAGTTTGCCCTGCCCTATTATTTCCGACTGAGCGAAAAAAGCGACCTTACGATAACACCGCATATCTATTCGGACGCAGCGCCAATGGCCGAAGCTCAATTGCGCGGATTGACCGCCAATGGCGCTTGGCGGGTGCAAGGTTTTGGCACCTATAGCCAGCGCGTGCCCGTCGGGACGCCTGGCGGAACAGGCCGCGATGATTTTCGGGGATATTTTGATGCAACGGCCGGGTTTCAGTTCAATTCTCGCTGGAATCTGTCTGTTTCCGCACGAATCGCAACTGACCGCACTTTTTTGCGCCGCTATGACATCAGCCGTGATGATCGGCTGCGTTCCACCTTCACCCTCGCGCGGAACGGCGGATCAAGCTATCTGACTATTTCTGGTTGGGGCGTGCAAACATTGCGCGTTAACGACAGCCAAGGGCAGCAGGCGATTGCCCTTCCCGCCATTGATTTTCACCAACGCATCAGTGACCCGTGGCTGGGGGGGCAAATGGTGTTGCAGCTCAATACGCTGGCACTGACCCGTACCGACGGACAGGACACACAGCGGCTGTTTGCCAGCGCACAGTGGGACGTCCGGCGGATCACGCCCTTGGGACAAGAGGTGCAGCTCACTGCAATTGCTCGGGCCGACCTTTACCACACACAGTCGGTTAGTGCGACACCCGTACCGTCCTATCGTGGGCAACCAGGATTCCAGACACGCGCTTTTGCCGCAGGCGCTGCGAACATTAGCTGGCCACTGGTGGGTCGATTGGGCAGGGGGACACAGCGTTTTACGCCGCGAATACAATTTGTCGCCTCGACACCCGTGGACAATGTCGATGTGCCGAACGAGGACAGCCGCGCTTTTGAGCTGGAGGATAGCAACATCTTCTCGATCAACCGCTTTCCGGGATTTGATCGTTTCGAAGATACGGCGCGCCTGACCTATGGTGCCGAATGGGCCTATCAACGACCCGGCTTGGCCTTCACGGCACAAATTGCGCAAAGCTATCGTATCAGTACTATGCCTACCCTTTTTACAGCAGGCACTGGGTTGGATGATCGCGCATCCGACATTGTTGGCCGCAATACGCTGGCGCTGCGCAATTTCATCCGGCTAACCCATCGGTTCCGCCTCGACAAAGATAATTTGGCCGTGCGCCGTAATGAAATCGATGCGACGTTAGGGGGGCGGCGCACCTATGCCATCCTCGGCTATTTGCGGCTCAACCGCGACATCTCGACACTGGGTGAAGATTTGCGTGACCGCGAAGAAGCGCGCGTTGGTGGACGCATCCAAGTCGCGCGCTATTGGTCGGTTTTTGGCTCTGCCATCGCAGATTTGACCGACCGGGCAGAGGATCCTACTTCGGTAGCCGATGGTTTTACGGCTATCCGGCACCGATTAGGCTTTGCCTACGAGGACGATTGCCTGACCATCGGGCTGACGTGGAGGCGCGATTATCAGGACACGGGCGATGCTAGGCGCGGAAACACCTTCTTGCTCAGGCTGGCATTCCGCAATTTGGGTGTGTAAGCAGCGTGTGACACTTTATGCTCAGCATAGGTTAAGCCTGTTGATGAGAAGAAGTCCAGAGCGGTTTCGCTGCACAATATATAGGATGACTCGTTAGACCATGGCAATGCGTGAAAAGATTTTCGGATCAAGAGTGACTGCAATCATGGCGCTCGCGGCGATGATTGCCCAGCCCGCTCTTGCACAGACTGTTGCCGATCAAGGTGTTCCTGAAGCGGGCCTCAACATCCCCGCTAACGCCCAATTATTTGGCGACCCCAATAGCAATGTCTATCGTCCCACCGCGACAGTGAATGGCGAAATCATCACTGCGACTGACGTTGATCAGCGTCTGGCGCTGGTTCGCATCGCCAATGGCGGTCAGGTCCCAGCCGAGGAATTACAGCGCCTGCGCGTCGAAATTTTTGGCCAGCTGGTCGATGAAATGCTCCAGATTCAAGAGGCCCACGCCAACGAGATAGAAGTTCCCGATGCCGATATAGCCAGCGAATTCGCTAGGATAGCCGCTTCGTTGCGTCAATCGCCCGAACAGTTCACGCAATTCCTCGCCGCCAATGGATCCTCGGTCGCGTCGATGCGCCAGCAAATCCGAGGTAATTTGGCGTGGCAACGCTTGTTAGGGCGCAATGTCGAACCGTTCACGAATGTCAGTCAAGAAGAAGTGCAGGCGATGATCGAACGGCTGCAAAGCCAACGCGGGCTTGAGGAGTTTCGCGTTGGCGAAATCTATTTACGCACCACGCCCGAAACTATTGCACCTGTGGCCGAAAATGCCCAGCGGATTATGGAATCGCTGAGCAATGGCAGCGTTACATTCCAAGATGCGGCGCACCGTTTTTCCGAAGCATCGAGCGCAGCGAGCGGCGGTGATCTGGGCTGGTTGCGTCTGACACAATTACCTGCATCCATAGCCGAGGCGGCGCAGGCGATGGCGCAGGGACAAATGGCTGGCCCTATCGAAAGCCCTGGTGGCATCTCCATCCTGCTGATGATCGACAAACGCCGTGTGTTGACCGCCGACCCGCGTGACGCCACGCTCAGCCTCAAACAAGTGTCGCTTACTTTTCCAGCTGGGACCACTGCGGCGCGCTCCAATGAATTGGCAGGCAATTTCCAGACGCGCACCCGTGCCATCGCTGGTTGCGGAATGGCTGACCAAGTAGCAAACGAGCTTGGCGCCGAGGTCATCAGCCGCGACCAGATTGCCATGCGCGACTTGCCTGCGCCATTGCAAAGCGCGCTGGGCGCTATGCAAATTGGCCAGGTCACCCAGATGTTTGGTTCGCCACAACAAGGTGTCAGTGTCCTTGTGCTGTGCGGGCGCGAAATGCCGGCGGCGGCCACCACGCCAACGGTTGATGACGTTGCCGACCGAATCCAGCAAGAACGTGTGCAACGGCGCGCGCAACGCTATATGCGCGATCTGCGCCGTGACGCGGTCATCGATTATAGCTGAACATGGTATGCCGCTGTTTGGCGTTGGGAAAATAGTGCAACCTTTTCTTGTTTCCTTGGGTGACCCGGTCGGCATAGGTCCGGAGGTAACGGCACGTGCATGGGAGGTGCGGCACACTGCAAAACTGCCCGCCTTTGTGGCTGTGGGTGACAGTGCATCGGTGCGGGCAGTTTGGAATGGCCCCATCGCGCAGGTTGACAGCCTTGAGGATGGATATGCCGCTTTTAGCGACGCGTTACCCGTATGGCATGTCGAGGATTCAGGCCCGTTACAACTTGGTATCCCGACGCTCGCTGGCGCACATTGCGCGTTGCAGTCGCTTGAACTTGGCGTCGGATTGGCGCGCACGGGCGACGCGGCGGGCCTCGTCACCGCGCCGATATGCAAGGACCAGCTGTATCAAGTCGGCTTCACTCAAGCTGGACAGACCGAGTTTATAGCAGATCGTTGCGGCGTGTCGCGCTGTAACGCCGTGATGATGCTTGCGGGCCCCGGTTTGCGCGTCGTGCCGATAACAGTCCATGTGCCCATGCGCGACGTTCCGAAACTTCTGACGACCGAGTTAATCGTCGCCAAAACACTGGCAACAGCACGTGGCATGGCACGCAGTTTTGCTATCGAAAACCCTAAAATAGCCATGGCTGGATTCAACCCCCATGCGGGCGAAAATGGCGCATTGGGCCGCGAAGAGATTGAAATTATCGCCCCGGCAATTGCACAATTGCGGACAGAAGGCATTGACGTCACCGGTCCGCATTCGCCTGATGCACTGTTCACGCCATTAGCGCGCGCTACCTATGATGTCGCGATGTGCCTGTATCACGATCAGGCCTTGATACCACTCAAAGCACTCTATTTTGACGACGGCGTCAACTTGACTCTCGGCCTGCCCATTGTCCGCACGTCGCCGGACCACGGCACGGCTTTCGGTATTGCCGGAACGGGGCAAGCCAGCCCCGGCCCGATGATCGCGGCCATCCGCATGGCAGCGGAATTGGCTGCCAATCGTGCGCAGTGTGACGCTTGAACGCCCTTCCACCGTTACGCGAAGTCATTACCGCGCATGGCCTGAATGCGAACAAAGCGCTGGGGCAGAACTTTCTGTTTGACGAACAATTGCTAGGCAAAATCGCGGCGATTCCAGGTGATTTGAACGATCAGGCAGTGTTCGAAGTCGGCCCCGGCCCCGGCGGCTTGACCCGTGCATTGCTGCGTGCCGGGGCGCATGTAACAGCGGTGGAACGCGATGATCGCTGCTTGCCTGCGCTCGAGCAAATTGCCGCCGCATTCCCCGGGCAATTGTCGGTCATTGCTGGCGATGCCATGAAGCTCGATTCCGACGCACTCTTTCCCGAAACGCCCTATCATATCGTTGCCAACCTGCCCTATAATATTGGCACTGCATTGCTAGTCCGCTGGCTTGAATCGCCGATATGGCCGCCACGCTGGCAATCGCTAACCTTGATGTTTCAACAAGAGGTGGCGGAGCGGATTATCGCAAAATCAGACACCAACGCCTATGGGCGGCTGTCGGTGTTGGCGCAGTGGCGATGCACCGCGCGTCTGGCCATGCGCGTCCACCGATCCGCCTTCACCCCGCCGCCAAAAGTGATGTCAGCGGTAGTGCATATAACTCCTGCGGCGATACCCGATGGGGTCAACCCGCGCCTGCTGTCACACATCACCGCTGCGGCATTTGGACAGCGCCGCAAAATGCTGCGTCAATCGCTAAAGGGCGTGGCGGGTGCCATAGCCGCAATGGAAGTCTTAGCAATAGAGCCCACGCGCCGCGCCGAAACTCTTGCGATTGGGGAATTTGTGGGCCTAGCTAGATATTTGAGCGCAAATCCTTCACCGACAACCTAGAGCGTGATGACATGTGATTGATTCGTCATTGCGAGGGCCGCAAGGCCCGTGGCAATCCAGCTGGGTGCATTGCCGCTCTGGATTGCCGCGTCGGGCTAACGCCCTCCTCGCAATGACAATGTGATCCCACCATATGTCACCAGGCTCTAATTGCTGAGCGGTGCAGCCTCAATCACTGGTTGGGGCATAAGTTGCTCGGTCCGCAGCGCGGTGCGGGTCGATGAGGAAATATCGCCCCGATTGATCGCAATGGAAAGTTGCGCGACCTGGGCGCATCCATCGTCACGGCACAATGTCTCTAGTGTCGCCAGATTGCGTCTTGCCTGCGCCATAGCGCCGCGCGCGATATAGGCTTCGCCCTGCCCAGCCAACGCCAGCCGATCAGTTGGGCGGAGCGCCAATGCCGCGCGATAATGGCCAATGGCTTTACCCGGAAGATGCTGATCCCGTGCAATATCACCTAAACCAATCAGCGCATCAACGTTACGTGGGTCCGCCACCAGCGCGGTTTCGTAAAAACCCACGGCGCTATCCAGTTCGCCAATGGCCAGCAATCGCGCGCCTTCATGCTGCATGGCCAAGGACATTGGCGATACACGGTGCACTGATGTGGAAGAAGGTAACGACGCGCTGGAAACCAGCAATAATATCAAAATAGTGGCGCCAACAACGAGCAAATATCGTGCGAGCGAACGCCCATAACGATTGGTCTCACGCCGCATTAACTTCGAACCAGCCGCGCCATGAAAAATCCATCGGTGGCGTCGTGCAGCGGTGTCAACAATCGACCCGCGCCAGCATCGCGGCCAACGTTGCCAATAGGTTCGGGCTGGAAATCCATATGTCGTTGCAGGAATCTGCTCACTTGCCCCTCGCCCTCGCTGCCGATGACAGAACATACCGCATAGATGATTGCACCGCCTGGTGCCACCAATTGTGATGCAATATCGAGCAAGTTACTCTGCGTCTCGATCAACCGCGATAATCGGTCGGGCGTGAGCCGCCAGCGCGCCTCGGGGTTGCGACGCCATGTGCCGCTGCCCGAACAAGGTGCGTCGATCAGCACGACATCGGCTTTGCCTTTATACTCTGCGAGTGCGACAAGCTCCTGCCTAGGGTTCATCAACATAGTTTCGATATTTGTCGCACCGCCGCGCACTGCGCGCGGGCCCAGTTGCGACAGGCGGCCTCGATCCGTGTCAGCGGCAATCAACCGCCCGCTATTGCCCATCGCAGCGGCCAAGCCCAATGTCTTGCCGCCCGCACCGGCGCACAGGTCGATGACCGTCATTTCTGATTGTGCGCGGCACGCAGCCACAATCCACTGACTGCCCGCATCCTGCACCTCTATCGCCCCCGCCAGCATCGCCGGATGCTGGGCGACATTGGTGTCGGGGGGTAATCGCAGCCCATCTAGCGGTGGTGCCAGTGTCTCACCCTCAGGCAATTCAACGCCATCACAGCGTTCGCGATTTATGCGCAGATCAAGCGGTGCCCGTTCAAGCATAGCCGCGACCTCATACTCATCAATGCGTGAGTCGAGGTGTTTCACCAACCATGCAGGAATCAAACCGCCGCCCGCACGCGGTTCACCATGTCCGATTTTTGCCGCAGCCTTGCCTTCACCCGTAAAATACGCCGCCAACTCTTCATCGGCGTCTGCGAAAGCCAGCATTGCCGCGCGGCCCGACGCCGGACGTTCTCCAAAGCGGCGGATCGCAGCCCAGGTCAGTGCACGGATGGCGTGGCGGTCGCCCGATCCAGCATAGCGCCGTTCCTTGAAAAAACGCGTGGCGACAACGTCCGCCGCTGCGCCGCCCTCACGGGCCGCAGTGATGATCGCATCGAGCAATTCGACGGTGGTTTGGATGCGCGCAGCGGGATGCATACTCTGGCTCTTCAGCGCGTCGGATAATTGGGCGCTTCACGCGTGATCGTCACGTCGTGAACATGGCTTTCGGACAGGCCGGCATTGGTGATTTGCACGAATGTCGCGCGCTGCCTGAACGCCTCCAGCGTCGCCGCCCCAGTATAGCCCATCGCGGCTTTCACCCCGCCGACCATCTGGTGAACCACTTCACGCGCGCTCCCCTTGAACGGCACGCGACCTTCAATCCCTTCTGGCACCAGTTTCAGCTGGTCCTTGATGTCCTGTTGGAAATAGCGATCGGCGGAACCACGCGCCATCGCGCCGACGCTGCCCATGCCGCGATAGCTTTTATAAGCGCGGCCCTGATACAGAAATGTCTCGCCCGGTGCTTCTTCGGTTCCCGCAAGCAGCGAGCCGAGCATCACCGTCGTTGCACCGGCGGCCAGCGCCTTGGCAATGTCGCCCGATGTTCGCAGGCCGCCATCGGCAATAATCGGAACGCCCGATTTTGCGGCTTCTTCGGCGCAGTCCATCACTGCCGTCAGTTGCGGCACACCGACCCCGGCGACGATCCGCGTGGTGCAGATCGACCCCGGACCGATGCCAACCTTGACACAGTCCGCCCCAGCATCAATCAGCGCGCGCGTCGCAGCAGCAGTGGCCACATTGCCAGCAACAATTTGCACCGTATTGGACATTTGCCGCACTTCCCGAACCGCATCGGCAACCATGCTCGAATGGCCATGCGCGGTGTCAATGACCAAGCAGTCGCATTCCGCGTCAAGCAACGCTTGCGCCCGCGCCAGCCCCTTTTCGCCGACCGTTGTGGCGGCGGCCACGCGCAATCGTCCGCTGTCATCCTTGGTCGCGTCGGGATAACTGACCGCACGTTCCATATCGCGCACGGTAATCATCCCGACACAGCGATAATCCTCATCAACCACCAGCAATTTTTCGATGCGATGCTGGTGGAGCAGGCGGCGCGCATCGGCCTCGCTAACATCGGGGCGGACCGTGACCATGGCGTCGTGTGTCATCAATTCGCGCACAGGCTGCCCGGATTGGTCGGCAAAGCGGACGTCGCGGTGCGTCAAAATGCCGCACAAGCGACCATTATCCTCGACCACAGGGATGCCCGATATATGATGGATTGCCATCAACGCCTGTGCATCGGCCAGCGTCGCATCGGGACTGATTGTAATCGGGTTGACCACCATCCCCGCGACATAGCGTTTCACTTGCCGCACCGCCTGCGCCTGTTCCTCGACCGACAGGTTGCGGTGCAGCACGCCGATACCGCCCAGCTGCGCCATGACAATCGCCATCTGCGCCTCAGTCACCGTATCCATCGCCGATGAAATGATGGGGATGGCCAGCCGGATGCCACGCGTCAACAGTGTCGATGTGTCGGCATCGCCGGGCAGCACGCTTGATGCCGCAGGTTGCAACAACACATCGTCAAAGGTGAGGCCGAGCCGGATTTCCATATAGGGTTGCCACTTTCAAACATGTTCTTAGTCGCAAGCGCGACTCAATCAGGTGGCGGCCCATGTAACCAACGGTGCAGACAAACGCCAGCGGCTTCGTCGCGCGTCAATCTTGGTCGTGCGAAGCGGGGTGCGACGACAGGCTCGCAAAATGCCGCACCAGCGCAATATGCAGGTCCGCATCATCCGCCGCCCCGCCCAATTGCACCGCGTCGCTCATTTCATCTGCAGGGGTGTGGTAATTGCCACTGATAAAGGCTTGTAAATAAGCAGCATCAGTAAAGCCGCCGCCCGCCATCACCGATGGAACCCCTGCTTGTGATAGCGCCCAGCCATCCTGTCTGCGAATGTATGCGTTGGCATCATTATCCGTATCTATCGCGCGGTGAAGCGACATTGTCACAGCGTCCACTTCGGCCGTTAGGGGCGTTGTTCCACGGCCCACAATTGCCATCGCCACGCCGCGCGGCGCAACTGCAACCGTGTCGATGTTGAGTGCAATCACAATCGACGGCAACGGCACCGTCGGGTTGCTGGCAAAATGATAGGCGCCCAGCAACCCCTGCTCCTCCGCCGTAGTCGCTACCATCATCACATCGCGGTCGGGGCGCGGCCCAGTAGCCACGCGCTGCGCCACCGCTATCATCGCGGCAATACCACTAGCGTTATCGACCGCACCATTACAGATGGGGTCGGGGGCACCTTCGGGGCGGCAGGTGCCCAAATGATCCCAATGTCCCGTTACCAAAACAGTGCCGTTACCCGCCCGCACGCCTGGCAGTCGCGCAACAACGTTATAGCTGTTGAAATCGCGGCGCACCGTAACGGCGCGCAAACTGGCTTTGCCAGACAGGCTGACGCCTGCATAATCGCTGGCTGCGGCGGCGCTGGCTACCTCAGATAGGTTTACTCCATTGGCCTGCAACAGCGCCTGCGCTGCTTCGAAGGATATGACCCCCTCTATCTGTGCGCGGCTGACGCGCCCAGCCAATTGCATCCGCGCATTGGTATAGGATCGGCGAATCGCGCCAAAGGGAGCTCCCTGAGGCGACACCGTAAGGATTGCCACAGCACCCTTTGCAATCAACGCCTCGCGGCGCACAGCGGCAGACAGCGGGTTTTCACCTGGGCGGTCGCTCGCCAACACCAGCGCCACTTTACCAGCCACATCGGCGGTCACTTGGCCGCTCCCATCAACACCAAAGCCGACAAAGATAAGCGGAGCGCCGTTGATTTGGCCTAAACCGCTTGGTGCGCGCAGCAATATATCTGGAATCGCGATGGGACTGCCATCAGCATCCCAAAACCGCGACTCACTATCCCCCACCCGCATTTCTACCAAGGGGACGGGTTGATACCAGCCACCCGTAGCATCGGCCCCGCCAACAAAGCCCGCAGCCGCCCATGCGAGCGCGATATAATGCGCGGCCAATGTCTCGCCCGCTGTTCCAGGGAATCGCCCGCCAAAATCGTCGCTGGCCAGCACCGCGATGTGGCCGCGTAATTCGTCCTCGGTTACAGGGGCATCGGCCAGCGACTGGCCAAACACCGGCGTAGCTGCGCTAAGAGCCGCGATAGCCGCAGCATGAAAAAAGTGATGGTTCATCGCTGTGCTATGCCCGCATGACAGCAAGGTTGCAACGGCGGTGACAGCGGCTAAACTACTCCAATATGAGCGAGGGCCAATATGAACGTGGGAGCGACAGCTATGGGCGGTGTGTTAATTTTCGTGGCAATTTTTGCCATCGTGTTCCTGTTCGCCAGCGTCAAAATGGTTCGGCAGGGCTTTAATTACACCATCGAACGATTCGGTCGCTATACCAAAACCGCCCAGTCAGGGCTGACCATCATCATGCCCGTTTTCGAACGCGTCGGACGCAAGGTCAATATGATGGAACAAGTGCTCGACATTCCGGGGCAGGAAATCATCACCCGCGACAATGCGATGGTCGGGGTTGATGCGGTCGTTTTCTTTCAAGTGCTCGACGCTGCCAAGGCCGCTTATGAGGTCAGCGATGTTTATTTCGCGATCATGCAAATTACGACCACCAATTTACGCACCGTCATGGGGTCGATGGATCTTGATGAAACGCTGTCAAAACGTGACGAAATTAACGGGCGGCTGCTCACTGTGGTCGATGCCGCGACGGAACCATGGGGTGTCAAAATCACCCGCGTCGAAATAAAAGACATTCGCCCGCCCGCTGACATTTCCAACGCGATGGCGCGCCAGATGAAGGCCGAACGTGAGAAACGTGCCGTCATTTTGGAGGCCGAAGGGCTGCGCGCTGCTGAAATCCTGCGCGCCGAGGGCGAAAAGCAGGGTCAGATATTACAAGCAGAAGGGCGACGTGAAGCCGCATTCCGCGATTCCGAAGCCCGCGAGCGCGAGGCAGAGGCAGAGGCAAAGGCGACGCAATTGGTCTCCGCTGCCATTGCAGGATCAGGATCACAGGCGATCAATTATTTTATCGCGCAAAAATATGTCGAGGCTATCAGCCAATTTGCCACATCACCGAACGCCAAAACCATATTGTTCCCCGTTGAAGCAACGCAGTTGATGGGCACATTGGGCGGTATCGGCGAGCTGGCCAAGGAAGCATTGGGGACCAAGCCATGAGCGGCGCGAGCGTCGCCCCCTATGTCGCATGGCTGACCGTGGGAGTCATATTGTGCATCGCCGAGATGGTGCTGCCCGGCGTGTTTTTGATGTTTATGGGAATCGCCGCGCTCATCACGGGCGTTATCGCCTACCTCTTCCCAATCACTATCGAGCTGCAATTGCTATGCTTTGCGGTTATCGCCATCGCCTCGGCCTATGTCGGGCGGCGCTGGTTCCGCCCCGATGCCATTGTCACCGACGATCCATTACTCAACGACCGACTGGCGCGATTGGTGGGTGAAATCGTGACCGTGACAGACCCGATTGTCGGTGGCACAGGGCGCGCGCAGGTCGGCGACAGTGTCTGGAGCGTGCGCGGTCCCGAAGCCTCAGCGGGCAGCCGAATGCGCGTCACTGGCGCACAGGGGAATAGCTTGATCGTCGAGCCGCAATAAGCATTATAGCATCCGTTCCAGCACAATGATCGCATTGGGGTTGGCATTGGTGCCGCCCGTCAACACCATCCGCCCGCGTCCATCGATGCGAATCGCCAGCGATTGACCGAGCAACGCGCTCAGCCGCGCCTCTTGCGCCATAAGCGCGGGTTCACAGGCCATGCGGGTGGATACAAGCTGGGTGACCGTCAGGCGCACACCGTCGCTGGTAAAGGCTCCTGACAGGCGGTTACAGCCCACGCCGCCGCTCACCCTATTACCCTCGAAGTGCAGCTCCGCTGGGCTGCGCCCTTGTGCGGGTTCGACGCCTTCGATGCTGATGATCCGCCAATTGGTGCCATCGAGGTGCGTCGGCGGCAACACCCGTCCGCCACATCCGCGCAATGTCCGACCACCCGTTTCGACGATGACGGTGTCGGCATAGCGCCGCTCGCTCATAGCATCGCTGCAGGCACCGTGCGTAATGTCGATGGTTATTTGCGGCGTAACATAGCGTTCGCCGTTAAAACTTGGCCGCGCACCGGGGTTGGCGACGCTAATCCGTCGGCCTTCTGCATCGTGAAAAACGATCCTTGCGGCGGTGATTTCGACATTCCAAAATGGCTCGGTGCCGATGGCGAACCACGCATCGCCCGTGGGGACTTCGCCCGGCGGTGTGGTCAATGTGGCACAGCTGGCAAGCGCCAATGCTGGCAGGGCGATAAGCAGAGTCCGTCGTAACATCCGTCTTATGTGTCAGCCTCCGCCTTGTTTGTCGAGCACCTGATATGCCATAACTGCCGTGGCGACAGCGGCATTGAGGCTGTCCGCCCGCCCCAGCATCGGCATTTTGACCAGAATGTCGCACGCTTCCTCATATTCACTCGGCAGTCCGCGCGCCTCATTACCCGTCAATATGAATGTAGGGACGGGGTAGTTTGGTTGGCGATAATCAACGCTGCCCTGCGCCAAACTGGTGCCAACCAATGTGCCGGGGCCGCCGCGCAGCCACGCGATGAAATCTGGCCAGCGGACGGTGGCAATCACCTGCGTAAAAATCGCCCCCATGCTGGCGCGCACGGTCTCAACCGAAAAAGGGTCAACGCAATCGTCGATCAGGATGACACCGCCCGCGCCCACAGCATCGCCCGTGCGTAAAATTGTGCCAAGGTTGCCGGGGTCGCGCATCGCCTGCACCACCAGCCATATCGGCGCAGAGGTCCGGTCAATCTGGGTGAGTTCGCGGTATTGGTCGGGATATATTCCGATCAGCGTTTGCGGGTTATCTTTGCCAGACAGGCGGGCAAGAATGTCCGTGCTGGTAGCAATCACTTCACCGCCCGCTGCCGTGGTGACGGAAATCAGCGCTTCGGCGAGGGGGTGTTGATCCCGATCATCGGCATAAAATAGCTGTTGCGGCAAAACTCCGGCGTCGCGTGCTTCGGTGAGGATGCGCAGCCCCTCGGCAAGGAACTGCCTTTCCAAGCGGCGATATTTTTTGTCACGCAGGCTTTTTGCGCGCTTGATAACGGGGTTGCTCGCGCTTTGAATGAGCCGATGGCCGCGTGCGTTTGTCTCCACTGCTTAATCTTCGCCGAAACTGTCTTTGACCAAGCCGACCAGTTTGAGCAGCGCAAGGTTGGCGTCAGTGCCGCTGGTGTGGATGATGATGGCATCCCCCTTGGCCGCGCCCAACATCATCAACCCCATAATTGATAAGCCGTTGACTGTGCTGCCATCCTTTTCAACTTCGACCTTCACCCCATCGGGCAAGGCCGCGACGAAATTGACGAACTTGGCACTGGCTCGGGCGTGTAGCCCACGTTGGTTGGTGATCGTCACCGTTTCGCTTGTCACTGTCACGGGGTCACACCCAGCAATTCGGAAGCGATTGATATATATTTCTGACCCGCATCACGCGCCGCGCGCACGGCATCGCGAATGCCCATGCAACGCCGCGCTGATTCTAGGCGAATCAGCATTGGCAGGTTGATGCCGGCAATCACCTCTATCCGCCCCGGTTCCATCAGTGATATGGCTAGGTTCGACGGGGTGCCGCCGAACAGATCGGTCAGCAAAATACACCCACCGCTGCCTTCAACCGACGCAATTGCGGCCGCAATTTCAACGCGGCGCACTTCCATATCGTCATTGGGGCCAATGCAAATGGTCGCAATCGCGCGCTGCGGCCCTACAACATGTTCCATAGCCACACGAAACTCTTCCGCCAAACGACCATGCGTGACGAGGACAAGACCAATGAGTGGAGCGGGTTGAGCAGACATTGAGTCGGAGCCTTTAGGCTGATGAAGGGCGTCCCTCAAGACTCTCTTGCGGTTGTGACGTCATATTTCTATGAATGACACCCGGCGCATAACCAATTTCGCGCAAAAATGCGGCGATATGTTCGGCAACATGGACCGATCGGTGCCGCCCGCCAGTACAACCGAAGGCGATAGTAACATAGCTTTTCCCCTCAGCCTGATAACGCGGAATTAACGTCGCTAGCAGGCGTTCGAGCAATGCCATCGCGTCATCATAAGCCGGATCAGCGCGGATATAATCCGCCACCTCAGCATCAAGGCCAGTGCCGCTGCGCAACTGCTCGTCCCAATGCGGGTTACGCAAAAATCGCATATCGAACACCAGATCGGCGTTGCGCGGCAAGCCGCGCGCATAGCCAAAACTCATGACATTGACGGTTGGCCCACCACGTTCGGAAAGCGCAAAGCGACGGCGCACTTCTTGTTGTAGTTCATTGATCGAAAAAGCTGTGGTGTCGATCAACTGGTCGGCCCATCGACGAAGCGGTTCCAATATCTCGCGTTCCCGCGCTATGCCGTCGGCGGCTGGGCGGTCCTCGGCCAAAGGGTGACGGCGACGTGTTTCCGAATAGCGTCTGTCGAGCTCGGCACCTGCGCAGTCGAGAAAAACTGTTGCTACATCATGCCCTTGCTGATCGCGCAGCCGCTTGATAGTGCGAACGATGGAATCCGCATTGAAACTTCGGGTGCGGGTATCAACGCCAACAGCAAGCGGGCGCTCAATTGGCTCTACCGCATCACCCGTCGGCGTGGCCAGTAATGGACCCAACAGGCGTATCGGCAGATTATCGACAACCTCCCAACCCATATCCTCTAGCGCGCGCAATGTTGTCGATTTCCCTGCACCAGACATGCCGGTGACCAACAAAATGGGTTGCGCCGCAGCATCGGAAACTGGTGTATTGGCCATAGAGCTCTTCTAATGCCCCCAGCGTTCGAGCGCTAGTCGCACTTTGATTGCAATCGTTGGGGATCGCGGGTCGAGCGTCAACATTGGGCAGTACAAGCCCTCAACGGGTCCAAATTGGCCAAGCGATCGAGGACCAAATTGCACACCATTCTCCACTAAGTCTGCGCGTTTAAGTTCGATTACCAAAGAAAGCGGAATAGCTTCGATAACTTGCTCGACCTGCACAAGACCAATTTCACGTATCGCTATGCTGCCGCGTGGCGGGAGCATTGATGCCACCATGATCTGGCCATCATAAGCACGTAAGTGAACGAGGTCATCGGCGACAAGTGAGGCTCCTTGGTCGATTAAGGCCATCGCCAGTTCGGATTTCCCCATGCCGGGGCTACCGATGAGCAAAATGGCACGCCCGTTCAATGCGACAGCTGTGCCTTGCGCATTTTGTGGTGCCGACTTTGACATCATAGTTCCGAGGCCGCCGGCAGTGTGATTTCAAAACAGGCGCCGTTCGCGGCGTCCGCCCGATCCAGTGCGGCGATATGCCCGTCATGCGCCTCTACGATTGTCCGGGCGATGGCCAGCCCCAAACCGCTGTGGCGGCCAAAGCTCTCCCCCACCGGTCGCACAGAATGGAAACGGCGGAATATATGGTCGCGCTGATCGGGCGGCACACCGGGCCCATCATCTTCGACGCGGATGATGACCGCGCCGCTAGCAGACATCGCGGCTACACGCACAACACCATCGACTGGCGAAAAGGACAGCGCGTTATCGAGCAGATTTTCGATCACCCTCGCCAATCGGGACGATTCACCCAGAACCATCGCGGTGCCGGCGCGTGGCCGTGCAAAGGCGATCATCGCGTGCCCTTCGCCCGCGCGCGCTTGCCGTGCGGCAATAATCGGTTCGATGAGCGCCCCCACATCAATCCGTTCAAAACGCGTCCGCGACAGTTCCGCATCGACACGCGATGCTTCGGATATGTCCGTAATCAATCGGTCAAGTCGGCGCACGTCATCGCCCGCAATGCCAAGCAACTGCGCCCGCAATTCTGGCTGCTCGACCCGCTCAAGTCCCTCAATCGCCGAACGCAACGATGCCAAAGGGTTTTTAAGTTCATGCGTCACATCGGCGGCAAAATCCTCGCCTGCGTCAATCCGCGTGTGCATCGCCGCCGTCATGTCGGAAAGGGTTCGCGCGAGCGTGCCAATTTCGTCACGGCGAGCTGGCAAGCGGGGAACATCCACATCACGCGCACGCCCCAGCCGAACACGAGCCGCAGCATCTGCCAGTCGCTGTAGGGGCCGGACAATTGTCCGCGCCAGAAACAGCGACAATAGCACAGACACGATCGTGACGATCGCCAACGCCAGGCCGAGCTGATAGCGCTCTGCCCGAACGGCGCGGGTCACATCACGCGCATTCGTCATCAACAGCACCGAAGAGGTGCCACGCCGCCGCGCATAGCTGAGCATCGGGGTGCGGTCCGGGGCCAAACGATAACGGAAAACCCCGCGCCCACCGCGCGCCTCGACTAGCTCAGGCCATGCTTCAAGGCGGTCAACGGCGGGTTCTGTAAAAGTTTCACGCGCAGTAGCCTGCACCGCCCAGTCAAGGAACCTGTCCATCGCCCGAGCAATATCACGGGTGAATTCCTGTGTCGCCGGATCGCGCAGTTGATAAGTTGGTGGACCCAGCAGAAAGCTGTCCTCCACCTGGCCATTCACCCCGTAAAGCCGGATACGGGTGTCCGTTATTTCGGCGTATCGAAGGATGATTGATGGCCGCACCCGCGTATCCGCAATCATCAGCGCCTGACCCAGCATCTGCTCTGCCTGCACCAGACGCTCCATCCGCTCCTCAACCAAGCGCGAACGATAGCTGTCGAGATAGAGAAAGCCGCCCACCAATAACGCGATGACGAAAATATTGACCGCCAATATTCGCCACGTCAACGGAATCCGCCATTTCATCGCAGAGGCATCATTCCTCGCCAAAACGATACCCCGCGCCATAAAGCGTTTCTATGCCGTCAAAGTCAGGATCAACAACGCGGAACTTGCGCCTGATACGCTTTATGTGGCTGTCGATAGTGCGATCATCAACAAATACATCATCATGATAGGCGACATCCATTAACTGGTTACGGCTTTTAATGACTCCGGGGCGCTGTGACAAAGCATCAAGGATCAAAAATTCGGTAACGGTCAGTGTCACAAGCTTATCGTCCCACAATATTTTGTGGCGCTCAGGGTCGATGCTCAATCGGCCACGCTGCACAGCCCGATCAACATTATCACTGTCAAGCGAAGCAGCGTCGATGTGCATATGTTCGACGCGGCGCAATATAGCGCGGATACGGGCGATCAGCAGTCGCTGTGAGAAGGGTTTGGCGATATAATCATCGGCCCCCGTCTCAAGGCCCAGTGCCTCGTCACGTTCGTCATCCTTGGAGGTGAGGAAAATCACCGGAATCTGGCTGTGTTCCCGGAATCGGCGGAGCAGTTCAAGCCCGTCCATCTGCGGCATTTTGATGTCGAAAACAGCCAGTTCTGGCGGGTTATCGCTTAGCGCTTTGAGCGCGCTAACGCCGTCGTTATAGACCCGCGTCGCAAAACCCTCGGCTTGCAGCGCGATAGACACCGACGTTAAAATGTTGCGATCATCGTCAACCAAGGCGATTGTTGCGGGCGTTTTTGTTTCGGTGGGGGGTGCCATCGCACCAGCCTAGAGCCTTTTCGAGTGAGATGGAACCATCGAACGGCTCGGGAAAGGCGGAAAAAATAGGAATTAGAGGCTGATCCGATTCAATCTGAAGCGGACAGACTCTAGCCGATTGGGTAGTGGCGCTGCAAATAATTCTATCGGACAAGAGGCATTATGCTTTTGACGCGCAGCGCCCCACTCACTATCGGGTCGCTTATCCCGCAGCGCATTCGAATGCGCACCCAAAGATTCTATACGGAGAATGTAATGACACTGATGATTGGCGCAGACCGGATAACCCCCGGCGGCGACCTGTTCGTCAATCTGGGCACCGCGCCGTTGGTGGAACATGCCGTTCGCAATGACGAGGGGCTGCTGTCCAAGGACGGCCCGCTCGTCGTCGCCACAGGCGCGCATACGGGGCGTTCGGCCAAGGACAAGTTTTTCGTCCGCGACGCGCTTACCGAATCAACCATATGGTGGGGCGAGGTCAACAAGGGCATGAGCACAGCGCATTTTACGGCGCTCAAGGCCGATTTTTACGCCGCGATGTCCGCGAAGCCGCAGCTTTATGTCCAACACCTGTTCGGTGGGTCACAAGTGGATCACCGCGTCGCGGTTCAGGTTGTCACCGAACGTGCGTGGCACAGCCTGTTCATCCGCACGATGTTGTGCCGCCCGACCGAAACGGAACTGGCCAACTTTGCCGCTGAATATACGATGATCGCCCTACCCAGCTTCCGCGCTGACCCAGCCCGCCATGGCTGCCGCAGCGAAACTATTATCGCCGTCAATTTCACCGAAAAACTGATTTTGATCGGTGGCACCGCTTATGCTGGAGAGATGAAAAAGTCGGTGTTCGGACTGCTCAATTACCTGCTGCCCGCCGACGGCATCATGCCGATGCATTGCTCGGCCAATATTGGCCCCAATGGCGATACCGCCATATTCTTTGGCCTGTCCGGAACGGGCAAGACCACGCTGTCTGCCGACGCCTCTCGCACATTGATCGGCGATGACGAACATGGCTGGTCGGACTCATCCGTGTTCAATTTCGAGGGCGGCTGTTACGCCAAGATGATCCGCTTGTCGCCGCAGGCGGAGCCGGAGATTTTTGCGACGACCAAGCGTTTTGGTACGGTGCTGGAAAATGTCGTCATCGACCCTGTGACGCGCGCGATTGACCTCGATGACGACAGTCTGGCGGAAAACAGCCGTGGGTCATACCCCATCGACTTCATCCCCAATGCGTCGTCCGACAATATGGGGCCAGTGCCCCGCACCATCATCATGCTAACCGCCGATGCTTATGGCGTGTTGCCACCGATTGCCCAGATGACGCCAGAACAGGCGATGTATCATTTCCTCTCGGGCTATACTGCGCGCGTTGCAGGGACAGAGATTGGCGTGACCGAGCCAAGCGCGACCTTTTCAACCTGCTTTGGCGCGCCGTTCATGCCGCGCCACCCCAGTGTCTATGGCAATTTGTTGAAAGAACGTATCGCCAAGGGCGGCGTTACGTGCTGGCTGGTCAATACCGGCTGGACCGGCGGAATATATGGTATGGGCGCGCGGATGCCGATCAAGGCGACCCGCGCACTGCTGAATGCCGCACTAGACGGCAGCCTGTCAGCAGGCGCGTTTCGCATCGACCCCCATTTCGGGCTCAAAGTGCCAGTGGCGTGCGCTGGCGTTGACAGCGCCATCCTTGACCCGCGCAGCACATGGGCCGATGGCGCGGCCTATGATGCAACCGCGCAAAAACTGGCACAGCAATTTATCGACAATTTCGCGCAATTCACTGACTATGTCGACGAGGGTGTGCGTAATGCGGGGCCGATAGCCGCATAATTGCCTAATCACGATTGGGCTCTCCTCTCCAAGAAAGCCCGTGTTGATGGCTGCACATTCCCCCCGCCTGTTTAGCGACGATGCCGCCATCCGCCGTATCGGCGAAGGGCTACTGGCGCGCAATCTGCCGCGCGAAGACTGGACGCATGAGGCGCATCTGGCGGCGTGCCTGTGGCTGATAACCGAGCGAAGCGATTTTGCGATAGAGGCGGACCTGCCCGGCACCATCCGCCGCTATAATGAAAGCGTCGGCGGGGTGAATGACGACACACAGGGCTATCATGAAACGCTGACCCAGCTGTATATCGCTGGGGTGCGTGAATGGCTGTGCGGCGATGATACGTCTGTAACGTTGGTAGAGCGCGTCAATGCATTACTGCGCTCGGCAACGGGTCACCGCAGTTGGCCGTTGACGCTCTACTCGCACGAATTGCTATTTTCGGTTGAAGCGCGGCGAACGCTGGTCCAACCGGATTTGGGCGAATGGCCAGGCGGCAATCATAAGTGACACCGCCCAAACCAATTCACTCAGCTCAATCGAGCATTGCCGCCGGAACGACGCCGCCATTGACCGACAATGCCTTCATCACCGCGCGGTGTAGGCGGATGTTCATGTCGGCACTGCCATCGAGCGGTCCAGCATAGCCGAGTTCAGCGGCCAGTTCTTTGCGCGACGTCAGGCTCGAATCCATGTCAAGCAGCTTCATCAGATCGACAATCGACGTCTGCCAATTGAGGTCAACACCCTTGGCCGCCAGTTTGGCGTTGAGCACGGCTTCGACATCAACCGTTGCAGCCGCGACTGCAGCGGGTGCGGCCGCTGCGACGCTGGCTCCCATTGCTGCGCCCGCAGACGCTGCATCATTGCTTTGGCCAAAAATGGCGTTTTTGATGCTGCTGAAAATACCCATAGTCTTATTCCTTCATTCTGATTCCGCATGAATGCGGAGCCAAAATTAAACTCTAATTGTTGCAGCATGGCTTTGAAACCGCCAACACTGAACCGCACTGAAAGGGCGTTCGACCGTGGATAGCAAGAGGATCAAGCTAAGCAATGGACATAGCACAGATTTTAGCAGGGTCGGGCGCGCTCGACTCGGCGGCGCGCGAATTGGGAATCGACCCGCAAGTAGCGGCGGCGGGAGCCGCAGTGCTTTTGCCCGCGATTCTCGGCGGGTTTAAGGAGCTGGCGCAAGAAGCTCCAGATGGGCTAGGCGGGCTTGGCTCAATCCTGTCCAGCATGGGTGGCGGGGGCTTGCTCGACGCGGTTGTCGGCCCCCAATCGACACCTGTTGAACAGGGCAACAGCATCCTCGGTCAGGTTTTCGGGTCCAAGGATGTCAGCCGACAGGTCGCGGCGCACGGCGAGGCGCAAAGCGGGATCAGCGCCGAAACACTTAGGCGCCTGCTCCCCATCATCGCGATGTTGGTTGCGGGCTATATGGCGCGCCAGCATGGGAGTGGCGACGCAGCACCAGCAGCAGCACCAGCAGCGCCAGCGGCTCCAGCTGGCGGCGACTTGAGCGGAATACTTGGTTCTGTGCTTGGCTCGGTAATGGGCGACGGTCGTTCCGCTGCACCGGCGGCAGCGCCAGCTTCGGGCGGAGTATTGGGCGGCCTTGGCTCGCTCCTCGACATGGACGGCGACGGCAATCCGCTCAACGACATCATCGGCATGGCTGGGCGCCTAAGAGGCTAAAGCTGCGCGGCTGAACGACAATATCATAGTAATCGAAAGGAAAAATCATGGGCTTACTAAACGGACTATTGGGACAATTGGGCGGCGCAGATCAACTGGCGGGCCTCGCCAGCAAGGTCGGCCTCAGCGAAGACCAGGTGCGCACGGCCATGGCTGCATTGGGACAGGCGCATCCTGAACCAGGCGATACCGTTGCCACAGCTGCTGCGGCGACCGGCCTATCAGCGGACACGCTCACCAATTTGGTCAGCCAGATGGGCGGCGAAAATGCACTAAGCAACATCAGTGGGATGATCGACCGCGACGGCGACGGCAACCCGCTCAACGACTTGGCCGGAATTGCTGGTAAGCTGTTCGGCTAACCGCGCCGCCCTGTAATGTGCCGCTCGATAGTCCGACCAAGGGCGGTCAGCGGCACATTACCCCCCGTAATCACCGCATCGTTGAATAGCCGCACGTCAAAGCGCGGCCCCATCGCATCGCGCGCACGGGTGCGTAGGCGGTTAATTTCGCTATGCCCAACCTTATACCCGCACGCTTGACCCGGCCACGAACAATATCGGTCCACCTCGCCCTGCACTTCATCAACCGATGATCCGTTAGTGGTCGCAAACCATTGGATAGCCTGCGTTCGGGTCCAACGTTTGGCGTGCAGACCCGTATCGACCACCAAACGGCATGCTCGAAAACAAAGCGATTGCAGATAACCGAGCCGCTCAACCGGATCAGCATCATAGACCCCCAGCTCATCCGCCAATTGCTCGGCATAAAGCGCCCACCCCTCGCTATAGGCGTTGAATTGCAGCAATGTGCGGATCAGCGGCAGTCGGTGGCTATATTCACCCTGCCACGCATGACCCGGTATCGCCTCGTGATAGGCAAGGTCGGGCAGCGAATAGCGCGGCCAGATCGCGGTGTTGCGCAGGTTAATCCATAGTCGCCCAGGGACGCTGCCGTCGATGGTGCCTGCCCCGCCATAAGCCCCCGGCGCACCCGGTTCCTCCGCCAGTGGCAATCGTTTGACCTCGACATTGCCGGGAACGAGCACGGTAAAGGCTTGTGGCATCCGCCTGCGAATGTCGGTAATCCGCTGTTCGAGCAGCGCGATAATCGCCGCGCGCCCTTCGTCATTGTCGGGGAATTGAAAACGCGGGTCATCGCCCAGCGCGGTCATCCGCGCGCCGACCGTCCCCTGCGTCAGGCCAAGGGATCGCAAAATCGGGTCCATTTGCGATTGCAGGTCTGCTACTTGTTCCAGCCCCATCTGGTGCACCGCATCGGGCGACATTGTCGTCGTCGTTGCCGCCTGTAATGCCCATGCATAATAAGCATCGCCTTGGGGCAGCTTCCATACTCCGGCGCGGTCGTCGGCGCGCATCCGGTGACGCTCCAGCTCGGCTATCTGGCGGTCAAGCGCGGGGGCAATGCGGGCCGTGGCCATCGCGGTAGCACGCTCCGCAAAATTGCCGGGCATCGCGTTGGTGCGCCGCGCGATGGACTGAACAATATCCCACTGCGCCACGTCGCCGCCGCGCGCGATACGGATTTGCCGCAGATTTTTGTCAAGCAGGAAATCGGGCGCAATGACTCCCAATCCTTCGGCGATGCGCAGCCGCTCTGTCTCTCCGTCGAGCGAGCCTGCATAGGCGTCCATTCGCGCCAGATAGGCTTCGGCATCAGCGCTATTGGCAATCTGATGGTCGCTATCGAGCATACGCGGGGTGTCGAGATAGGCACCGACATTTTGCGCGACGACATAGGGCGAATTGCGCCATCCACCGACCGAGACGTCACCATATGGGAAAGCCATGCCCGCCAATCCGCTTTCATATGCGGTGCGCGTGACATCGACGTTAATCCTAGTTGCCTCGTCCCATCCGCTGGTGTCGAGTGCCGCCAGATCGTTCAGCGAAGCGCGAAGCATTGCACGCACCGCGTCAAGGCCCGCTGGCGAACGGTCGCCCAAGCGTGCTTTGAGCGCAGCGCGGTCATCCTTGTCGATGCCCAGCGATGACGCGCTTTCGGGGTTCAGCACCAGCCATTGCTCGGCAATCCGCGACAGCAGAGCCTCAGCGGCCCCCTGCGGCGCTGCTGCGGCGGGGGTGAGCGCGAGGGCAACCGGCGTTCGCGCGCATCCGCTGAGCGCGCCCGCCGCAACTGTGGCCGTCGATCCTGCAAGCATAGCGCGGCGTGAAAGGTCAAAAGCTGTCATATCAATCCCGTCCAAAGTCTGCGCAGCGGCGCGTGAAGCTCAGCCCTCATTCGCGGGCAGCTTTGTTTGCGCGCGCACGGCGGTTTCTGCAACAGGCAGTGCCTCAATCACCTTACCACCCGTATCGACATCAAGCGCCTCAAACCGCCGCGCTTGGGTGAGCACCTGCGATTCAAAACTGCCGACAAAGCTGTTATAAGCGCCCACCGCAGTGTCGAGGTTGCGCCCCAGCCGCCCGATATGCGCGCCCATAACGTTCAGCCGTGCGTAGAGGTCTTTGCCCAGTGCCGCGATTTCGGCGGCTTGGCGCGTCAAACTCTCCTGCCGCCACACCGCCGAAACCGTCCGCGCAATCGCAATAAGGTTGGTCGGCGTCGCCAGCAGCACCCGCTTGTTGAACGCAAAATCCCACAAAGTTGGGTCGGTTTCGAGCGCGGCAGATAGAAAATGTTCGCCCGGAATGAACAGGATGACATAGTCGGGCGCGCTGTCAAATTGCGCCCAATACGCCTTGTTGCCCAATGAATTGATGTGATTTTTTACCGAAGCCGTATGCGCCGCCAGACCCGCCGCGCGCACGCCCTCATCCTCGGCGTTGAATGCGTCCTGATAGGCATTCAGCGACACTTTGGCGTCGATAACCAAGCTCTGCCCGCCGGGGATGCGGATGATGACGTCTGGGCGCAGTCGTCCGCCATCATCGCCCGCCACACTGACCTCGGTCTGAAAATCGGCATGTTCGGACAGGCCGCAGCTTTCCAGCACATTGCGTAATTGCTGTTCGCCCCAGCGACCGCGCGCCTTGGGGGCATTGCGCAGACTGTTCGACAGCCGCGCCGCTTCGGCTTTCACGCCCTCATTAGAGTGGCGCAGCGATTCCATCAGCCCGTGCAAATTGCCGAACGCCGCCTGTCGTTCTTTCTCAACCTTATCAACAGCAATTTCATAGGCTTGTAGCCGTTCATTAACAGGAGCCAACAATTGCGACAGACGGTGCCCCGCCTCCTGCTCGCTCGCCTTGAACCGCTCGCCAGCGCTATCGAGGAACTGCGCTTGCACTTTGTTTAGTAATTTGGTCGCAACCTCCTGAAACTGCGCCGACAGCGCATCACGGGCGAGCGTCAGCGCCGCCACCTGCGCCGCATGTGCGCGAACATCACCCTCGCGTGTAGCATTGAGCGTGGCCAGTTCGAGCGCATGCGCCTGACGCTCATCGTCTGCCGCAGCTAGGTCTATCACCGCCTGTTTGAAGCGTTCCAGATGCGCGTCGCGTTCGGAGCGCAGCACCCCTGCCCCGCGCCCACCCAGCAACCAGCCGATCAGACCGCCGATGGCCAGTCCGGCCAATGCCGTCATGATGATCGCTTCATTCATCGCGCGAACATAGGCGGAACACGATTCAAACGAAAGCGGAAATATATATCTTTTAGACCCGTCATTGCGAGGAGTGGGAACGACGAAGCAATCCAGTGATCTTGCTTTCTGGATTGCTTCGCTCCGCTCGCAATGACGAAATGATTCTCAAAACGCTCACATTGTCCGCTGTAATTTGCTCAATTTTTTGAGCAGCATATCGCGCTTCATCCGCGACAGATGGTCGATGAACAATATGCCCTCCAAATGGTCATGCTCGTGCTGGATGCATGTGGCCATCAATCCGGTCATCCGCTCGCGGTGCGGCTTACCATCGACATCCTGCCAATCGACGGTAATCTCGGCGGGGCGGACGACATCGGCATATTGTTCTGGGACCGACAGGCACCCCTCGGAATAGACGCTCAGTTCCTCCGACGGATCGGAAAAAACCGGGTTGATGAAAGTGCGCGGGGCCTTGATGACCCGCTCGCCGCTCTCATCCTCGGGGTCGCTCTCCTGCAAGTCGATGACGAGGATGCGCTGCGCCACATCGACCTGGATCGCGGCAAGCCCGATGCCCGGCGCGGCATACATCGTCTCCAGCATGTCGGCGACGAGGGTTTTGAGCGCATCGTCAAACGCCTCCACGGGCGCGGAAATGGCGCGCAGACGATTGTCAGGCGCTTCGATGATCGGGAGGATGGCCATGGTTTGTCAGTTATGGATGCGCGCGTGGGGCGTCAAGGGGGGGATTAATTGGGTGCGTGCCACCTGATCCGTCTTACAAACACAGAAGGCACAGCCTCGCCTGCTGCATTTCGGGCCGGGTTAAACCGCGCCCGTGCCTGTAAAACACGGCATGATTGGATGTTCAACAGGGCAACAGTGCTGGGCGTCGTCACTGTGCATCGCGTTACTCTCCCATCAGTGCCAATGTTAAGCAGCATCGTAACGGTTGATGGCAACTGATCTGAAGGGATATTGTTTGGTAAGTCTGCGGACGTCACCCAAAGCGCCTCACCGCCCTGCGGTGTAGCTGGCGTGACAATCTCTTGTGCGGCTATGTTAATGGCGCAGCAAAGTGCCATCATAGGCAACACGGCAACTGTAAATCTCTTCATTACCCCAATCCCCCTACCCAACCGGCCTTCTGGCCCGCAGCGCCTGTGCCAGCGTGCCTTCATCGAGATAATCAAGCTCGCCGCCCACGGGCAGGCCATGCGCCAGCTGAGTCAGGCGGATCGGCAGCCCTTCCAGCCGGTCGGTGATATAATGCGCGGTGGTTTGCCCCTCCAACGTTGCGTTCATCGCCAGCACCACTTCGTCAATGCCGCCAGCGGCAACGCGGCGAACCAGCGCCTCGATCGCTAAATCTTGCGGCCCAACGCCGTCGAGCGCGGACAACCGCCCGCCGAGCACATGGTAACGCCCGGGGAACAGCCGCGATCGGTCGAGCGCCCATAGGTCCGCCACCTCTTCGACCACGCACAGCGCGCGCGCGTCGCGGCGCGGGTCGGTGCAGATCGCGCACGGGTTGACCGTATCGACATTGCCGCATGTTTCGCACGTCACCAGCGTGTCGTTGACGCGGCCCAGCGCGGCGAGCAGCGGGGCCATCGCCACTTCGCGCTTTTTGATGAGGTGGAGCACCGCGCGCCGCGCGCTACGCGGGCCAAGGCCGGGCAACCGCGCCAATTGTTGCACCAATGCTTCGATTTCGCTGCTAGCCATAGCGCCGTCCTACGGCGGCTATGCACCTTGCGCAACCGCTGGGCGCAACCGCTGGCGTGGGTGCGCACTGTCACAATGCTGTCACGCATATGACAGGATGATTGTCACAAATATGGTGCTTAGGCGGGCCTGCAAAAGCTGTCAGGTGAGGGCCCGCACATTGCATATGGCATCTATCGAATATATCAGCCGCGTCGTTACGGTATTTGACCCGCTGAACACCCGCCCGCATATTCCCGAACAAGCGTTTGAACAGCGCCGCAGCTTTCGCACCGTGTGGATCAGCGACATTCACCTCGGCACGCGTGGCTGCAATGCCAAAATGCTGATCGACTTTTTTGACCATGTCGATTGCGACACCATGTATCTGGTCGGCGACATCATCGACGGTTGGCAGTTGAAAAAGCGGCATTACTGGCCGCCCGAGCATAATGATGTGATCTGGCGTGTGCTTAAACGCGCGCGGCGTGGCACGCGCGTGGTCTATATCCCCGGCAATCATGATGAGATGATGCGCCCCTTTTGCGGGCTTGATTTTGGCGGCGTCGAGATAGCGCGTGAGGCGATCCACACCACCGCCGACGGGCGGCGACTGTTGGTGCTGCACGGTGATGAGTTTGACAGCATCGTCCTGTCGCACCGGTGGCTCGCGCTGATCGGGGACACCGCCTATACATGGTTGCTGCGGCTCAACATGGTGGTCAACCGCGTGCGGGCGCGACTGGGTCTGCCCTATATTTCATTGTCGATGATGGCCAAGCACAAGGTCAAGAACGCGGTGCAATTCATTGGCCGCTACGAAGACGTGGTGGCACAGGCAGCGCGGCACCGCGACGTCGATGGCGTCATCTGCGGTCATATCCACAGCGCGGAAATGCGCGATATTGATGATATTGCTTATTATAATGATGGCGATTGGGTCGAAGGGTGCACCGCATTGGTCGAACATCATGACGGGAGCATGGAAATCCTCCACTGGGCAGCGGAGATGGCGGCACGTCCCAAATGGACGACAGAGCTTGCCGTTGAAATTGATATTGAACTTACCTTGCAACGAGAGGCGGCGTGAAAGCGATGCGCATCCTGATCGCGTCAGATGCCTGGATGCCGCAAATGAACGGCGTTGTGCGCACACTGTGTGCGACACGGGATGCTCTCATCGCGCGTGGTCACCATGTGGAAATGCTTACCCCAGATCGCTTTGCCTCGCTGCCCTGTCCCACCTATGGCGAAATTCGCTTAGCCCTGACGACGCCGGGCATGGTCGCGCGCATGATCGCCGACTTTGCGCCCGACGCAATCCACATCGCTACCGAAGGACCGCTGGGGCTATGGGTGCGGCGGTGGTGCCTGCGCAACCGGCGGCGCTTCACCACCGCCTATCACACGCAATTCCCCGATTATGTAGCGGCCCGCACGGGATTATCCCCGGCGATCCTATGGCGCTATATCCGCTGGTTCCACCGTCCGGCCGACCATGTCCTTACCGCGACGGCGTCGATCCGGGGTGAATTGCGCGAACATGGAATAGATCATCTGACGCATTGGGGGCGCGGGGTTGATAACAGCTTGTTCCACCCGGGCCATGCGCCGCACCCAGCGTTGGCGCACCTGCCCCGCCCGATCATGCTCTATGTTGGACGGATTGCAGTGGAAAAAAATATCGCAGCTTTCCTTGATGTCGCCCATCTGGGCAGCAAGGTTGTCGTCGGTGATGGCCCCGCGCTTGACGGCTTGCGGTGCGCCTATGGCGACGTGCATTTCTTAGGGGCACTCAGCGGCGATGCGCTGGCGACGGCCTATTGCGGGGCCGATGTGTTCGTGTTCCCTAGTCGCACAGACACGTTCGGCCTCGTCATCATAGAGGCGATGGCGTGCGGAACGCCCGTTGCGGCTTACCCCGTCACTGGGCCACGCGACATAGTGACAGCGGCGTCGGGGGCTTTGGACGACAGCCTTGATGCCGCGATTGGCAAGGCGCTGTTGTGTGATCGCGGCGCTGTGGCGGTTTTGGGCGCACAGCATCATTGGGATCGCGCAACCGATCAATTTCTCGCTGCCTTGGTCCCGAGCAACTGCCCGGCTGCGCGCATGAAGGAACATAGTCACCCGCAAAATGCTTTGGAGACGATGCCATGCGAAGCCTGATCGCCCTGTGCCTGTTGGTAACGATCAAATGCTTCTCGATAACGCTTGGCCTTATTGATTTGCTGTTGTTCGGGCGCGAAACCGCGCTCGATTAGGGTCTGGTGATTGATCACCCCTTTCCCAATCAAAGCCACTCCCCTAAAGCGCGCCCATGAAGGTCATTTTCATGGGGACACCCGATTTCGCGGTGCCGACGCTCGATGCCATCATCGCTGCGGGGCATGATGTCGCCTGTGTCTATACCCAGCCGCCGCGACCTGCGCATCGCGGCAAGCGCCCTGCCCCCTCGCCCGTCCACCTCCGCGCCGAAGCGCTTGGGCTCATGGTGCGCACACCGACCAGCTTGAGGGGGGCGGACGCGCAGGCCGAGTTCGCCTTACTGGGTGCCGATGTCGCGGTGGTCGCGGCCTATGGCCTCATCCTACCACAAGCCATCCTCGACGCGCCGCGTCACGGCTGCCTCAACGTCCACGGCTCGCTGCTGCCGCGCTGGCGCGGAGCCGCGCCGGTGCAGCGCGCGATACTGGCGGGCGACACGGAGACGGGCATAGGCATCATGCAGATGGCGGCTGGGCTGGACACTGGCCCTGTGCGGCTGACGGGGCGGACGGCTATTGCAGGCAAGACGGCGGGCGAATTGACGAGTGAATTGGCGGCGATGGGCGCGGATTTGATGGTGCGCGTTTTGGCCGACTTGGATGACTACCCGCCCGTTCAGCAGCATAGCGACGGCGTGACTTACGCCAGCAAAATCACCAAAGATGAGGCGCGGATCGACTGGAACCTCTCCGCCGTGCAGGTCGAACGGATGGTCCGCGCCTTTGCTCCCACCCCCGGTGCATGGTTTGAATTGGGCGGCGAGCGGGTCAAGCTGCTGGCGGTGGATGTCATGCCGCCAACCTCTCCTCTGCTCGGCGCGACGCCAGGCACCGTCATCGACGACATGCTCACCATCGCGTGCAACCCCGGAACCATTCGCCCCACCCTCGCTCAACGCGCTGGCCGTAGTGTATTGAATATAAATGATTTTCTTCGCGGCCATGCTGTCCCACCCGGCACGCGGCTCACCTAATGCCGCGCTATCGCCTGACATTGGAGTGGGATGGCCGCCCGTTCATGGGCTGGCAGCGGCAAACGCTCGACCCCAGCGTTCAGGCGGCGGTGGAGGCGGCGGTGCATAGCATCACCGGCGAAGCGGTGACTGCGACTGCGGCAGGCCGCACCGATGCGGGGGTTCATGCGCGCGCGATGCCCGTTCATTTTGACTGTGCGAAGGCGCTGAAACCCTTTCGCATGATGGAGGCGCTCAACGCGATGCTGCGCCCGCACCCTGTCGCGGTGCTGACCTGTTCGATCGCCGAACCGGATTGGCACGCGCGTTTTTCCTGCATTGGCCGCGCTTATGATTACCTCATCATCAACCGCCGCGCGCCATTGACGGTCGAGAGCGGTTTGGCATGGCAGGTCAAACACGAGCTGGACGAGCGCGCGATGCACAGCGCAGCGCAAATTCTGGTCGGCAGCCATGACTTCACAACATTCCGCTCGGCGCATTGCCAATCGGCCAGCCCGGTCAAGTCGATTGAGCGCCTTGATGTGACCCGCACGGCGGACCGCATCGTCGTGCGTGCCGAAGCGCGCAGCTTTCTCCATCACCAAGTGCGCTCGATGGTCGGCTGTTTGGCGATGGTTGGGCGCGGGCAATGGAGCGCCGATGATTTGGCCGATGCACTGGCGGCACGGAGCCGCGCAGCACTGGGGTTTAACGCGCCGCCCGACGGGCTTTACTTTGTCGGCGCACGCTATCCTTCATTTTGACATCAAATACCAAATAGTCGCTGTAAGCTCTTCTCTAACATGAAGAATTGCCAGATTTGCCGGCCATATTCTGATTTGCCAGACTGGTGCGCCGCGACCAGCACATCAATCGCCTTCATATCGAACCAACCGGTCCGCGCCAGCGTCGGCGAAGCGGCCAGCGCCCTTGCCTGCGCCGCCAACGGCCCACGGAACCAGCCGCTAATCGGCGTCACAAAGCCCATTTTTTGCCGATACAAAATGTCGTGCGGCAATGTGCGCTCCAGCGCTTTTTTCATCAGCCATTTGCCCGTGCTGCCGCGCACCCGCATATGCGCGGGCAGGCTCGCGGCGAACTCAACCAGATGATGGTCGAGCAGCGGCTCGCGCGCTTCCAAACTGACGGCCATGCTCATCCGGTCCACCTTGGTCAGTATGTCGCCGGGCATCGCGATTTTCATGTCAGCATATTGCGCGCGGTCGAGCGGTTCGAGCGCGGGCGCACCGCGCATCGCCGTCCACCACCGTTCCTCCGCCACATGCCCCGACAGAGCGGCGCGGGTGGCATCGCTGTATAGGCGGCTGCGCATGTCCGGCCCCGTCACCCCGACCGCCAAGGCATAGGCTTCCTCGCCCGACCGCGCGAGGCCGGTCAGTGTCGCTTTGGCGCGAAAGGGACGCGGTGCCCAGTCCATTTGCGGCCAGACGCGCGATAATGGCCCCAACAGCCCGCGCCGTATCGCCCCGGGCAGGAAAGCGCGCGCGCGTTCCTCCTGATGCTGGAACACCATACGGCGATAGCCCGCAAAGGCTTCGTCCGCGCCGTCGCCCGACAGCGCCACCGTCACCTCTTCGCGCGCCAACTGGCTCACCCGATAGGTGGGTAGCGCCGACGCATCGGCGAAGGGTTCGTCGCAATGCGCGGCCACAATGTCGGCAATGCCAAAATCATCCGATGCAACAATCCGCGTCCGGTGGTCGGTGGCGAAACGTTTGGCGATAAGCTCGGCATAGCTGGTCTCGTCGAGCCGCGCATCGTCAAAGCCGATCGAACAGCTGTTGACCGCGCTGCTGCTCGCCTCCGCCATGAACGCGACGACGGCGGAGCTATCCACCCCGCCAGACAGGAACGCGCCCAACGGCACGTCGCTGACCATCCGGCTGCGCACGGCGGCGCGCAGCATCTGCACCAGATGCTCCTCCGCCTCCTTCTCCTTCACCGCAATCCGTCGGGTGAAGTCCAGATCCCACCACTGCACCGGCGCGGGAACTGGCTTGCCGCGCGCGATGTGCAGATAATGCCCCGCCGCCAATTTCTCGACCCCCGCAACCATGCAACTGTCGTCGGGGATATAACCGAACGCCATATAGTCATCGAGCGCGGAGAGGCGCGCCTCGACCCGCAAAGTCGGCAGGGTCAATAGCCCCTTTAGCTCGCTGGCAAAGGCGATGCTGCCGTCGGGCAATGTCACATAATGAAGCGGCTTTACCCCGAACCGGTCGCGCGCGAGGAACAGGCTGCCGTCCTTGGCATCGTAAATGGCGAAGGCGAACATACCGTCGAGGTGACCCAGGCACGCCGCGCCCCATTGCGCAAAAGCGGCCAAGATGACCTCGCTGTCGCCCGCAGTGCGAAAACCATGGCCCAGAGCCTCTAACTCGCGGCGCAGTTCCCTGAAATTATAGACCTCGCCATTATAGGTCAGCATCAACCGCCCATCCGCCGACGGCATCGGTTGCGGCGACCCAGCCACGTCGATGATCGACAAGCGAAGGTGCCCCAGCACGACGCCTGGCGCGCTCCACACCCCGTCGCCATCGGGGCCACGGTGCCGCATCGGGGCCAGCATAGCGCGCACCCGCGCCGCGTCGAGCGGACGGGCATGTTCGGGGTGATAAAGGCCAGCGATACCGCACATATTGTTTAGGTGCCCTTAAAAAACCAAGTCTTAAACCCCTCCCCTTTAGGGGAGGGGTTGGGGTGGGGGCTATCAAAAAGCGCAATTCCATGTTGCAGCCCCCCACCCCCTGCCCAGTTTCGGGTCGTCCAGTCCCCCGGACTGGACTTGGACTGCCGGGGGCAGTCCAACCCGAAACTCCTAAAGGGGAGGGGGGAGTGAAAGCAGCGCATCAACTCCGCCAGCCGCGTCAACCAGCGCTTGCACTTGCGCCCGGCCGCTTTGACTGGGCCGTGATTGCGCCGACAATAGCAACGCATAAGCGCGCTCGTCACCGCCAAACAGCCGCGCACGCAGCACCAGCCATTTGACCCGCGCTGCGCTGGACGTGACCTCTCCGCCCACCGCGTAGAGTGTCAACACCTCGCGCGCGGCCCCCGCATTCATGATGCGCTCGACACGGCCCGCGCCAATCGGCGCCAGTCCTTCGCCCCAGCGCCAATCGCTGTCGGGATCAACCGCGCCCTGACCATAGCCGACCATCTCATGACCCTCGCTTTGACGTGCATAGCCAACAATCGTCACATCGACGCTGCGCCCCGCACCATCGACCAGCCGCCAATCACGCCGCACATCGGCACCATCGAAACGTGCGCGCCACGGCATATCGTCTGCTTGCGGCCCCGGCGCGACGCTCCACCCCGCTGGCACGATCAGCGTTGGCGCACCAATCGCCTGTGCGCGCGCTTGGCTTATCGCGCTCCATATTACGGGTGCTGCTGCCATTACGAGTGCCAGCGGTGCGACCAGCGCCAATGCGCTCCCGCGTCCCGGCATGAACGCCGCGAGCCGCGCAGCATCAATCGGCATGTCATCGGGGGCACGGTCAAACCATGGCCGCGCCGCCCATCCTATCATCAACATCACAAAGGCAAAGAAAAACCAGCCGTAAATGATATGGTCGGCACCGACGGCAAAATCATTGCCCCAGCTTTCCGCCATCCAGATCGTCCCGAACGCGCGAACCCCATTGGCCAACACCGGAACGGTCAGCGCGAACGCGATGAAGCCCACGCGCCGCCACGCATTGCGAAAACATAGATGCGCCACCAGAACCGACAGCGCGGCCATGGCGACGAGGAACTTGACCCCCGAACAGGCCTCCGCCACCGCGAAATAGCCGCCCGGCGTGGTGATGAAAATCCCCTCGATATAGGCAGGAATTCCCGCGACCTTTAGCAATCCCATCGCCATATCGGCGGTCAGCAACTGCATCGGCGGCACCAATTCCTCGCCAATCGGGACAAGGAACAGGCTGTAAAACAACGGGAATAGCAACCCGCGCGCGACTTGCGGTCCCAGCAGCGCGGGCACGCACCCTTGCAGCATCACGACAAGGCCAATTTGGCGCAGCAACGCCACGCTCGCTGCTTCGCCAACGAGCCATATGAACGCGCCACCCGCAATCCACACCAGTCCCGGCAGCCAACATCGCGGGGTTAGCTTGGCCAGCTCGGGGGCGCGCAACCATGCCAGCCAGCCAAGGATGGGGATGATGAACAGGCAATGGGTAAAGGTTGAGCTGGTCCACCACAAAGTCACCAGATGCAGCGCATCGCGCGCGAACAGTGCTATTATCGAGGCGGTCACCAGCGCCAGCGCAGCCAGATGGCGCCTCCAGACGCTCATGGTGCGTATCATGACTCCAGCCCCATAAAGCCCGCCAACGGTGCCAGTGTCGCATCCCAGCTATAGCGCGCCACCATCCGCGCCCGCCCCGCTTTACCCAGCGCCGCACCCAGCGGCGGATCGGCATAGAGCGCCGCCAGCGCTTCCGCCGTCGCTTGCGGCCCATCGGCGACGATCAAATCACGGTCCACCACCGCGTCTATCCCTTCGGCTGCACTGGGCGACGAAACCACGGGCCGCGCCATGGCCATCGCTTCGAGCAGCTTGTTCTGCACCCCGCGTGCCACGTTGAGCGGCGCTACAATCGCATCGGCAGCGGCGAGCCAGCTGCGCG
>CXWL01012375.1_pt1 | contig 48294 bp, 30 predicted proteins | sample 590931 | NCBI WGS metagenome assembly CXWL01 (sample SAMEA3498368, study PRJEB10139) | groundwater metagenome | biome: water well; material: biofilm material | place: Germany | collected 2015-04-27 | reverse complement strand
ATTCTGATAAGCATCCGTCTAAATTCGGATATGTTTTTCGGTAGGCAAACCATAAGGTCTAAATCCGATCTCCCGCCTGAATAGGGTCTGGTACCTCGACCAGGTTAAGAATTTCATAAATATGAACAAAAATATAGCTTAAATCTGTAGGAAGAAAATTGCCCCGGCGAGCTTGTGCTCTCCAATAAAAATACCATTGTTTTTGCGAGGCATTCATGTCCCCATAAGTCGGCCAGTAACATTTGAATGGAACGTGGCTGGCAACGCCTCCTTCTTTGCTTCGAAGCTTTTGAGCTTGCTTTACGAAATCTGTTTTACCGCTTTCGTATGAAATGGTGACGCCAAAGGATGACCGCCCAACATTCTGTCCCTTACCGGGCACCACATCGACAAATCTATCCGCGTTTACTGACTTCCTGGATTGAAGGGTTGTTCTGTTTTTTTGTTGAGACGGCTGAGATTTGCTGGCGGTGGAGGTTCCGCTTATGTAATTGATCAGACTTTCCAACAGTTGAAACGGCCATAATACTAATGAGACCAGACAACAACCTTGATTAGATTTTTTTGATCGTTTGGGCATACGGTCTACCGATCCCTGTGGATGATGGCAAAGTAAATATTTCAAACGATACCTGAAATGACCTTTAATTCAGGTGCAACAGATCCATGTAAATATTTATGTTCGTATCGGCTAAGATTGATGTCGCCGCATTAGACCACTTTTAACTATGGACTGGCCGTTTTTAATATATCCTAAGCCCAGTTGTTGAGAATTATCGCAATAAGATTCTGCATATTGTTTCAATAACCGAGATTCATTTAACACCTCGATATCATCTGACAGATGATTAAGTAAAGATTGGGTCATGAAGACTATTACTTTTGCACGAGCACGAGACACCATCACATTAAATCGGTTCAGGCTATAAAGAAACTCATCTTCACTTTTAATGATATCTGGATCACCGATTCCAAATGACGCTATTATGACATCACGTTCGTGTCCTTGGTATCTTTCTACAGTATCTACAGCCCCATAAATTAATTCACCAGAATCATGAGGAAATACTTGCCTCAGGCGACTAACGACTTTTGCCATTTGGGCTTTGTGCGGTGTCACAACTCCAACTGCATTTTGCCAAAAGCTCGTAGAATCGTGCAACTCCTCAGTTTCTGGCCGGAACAAGCCATTCACCATTCGCTCATTTCGCAATTGTTTTCTTAAGCTTCCTCGCAGTAACCACAGTAAAGAAGCGATAGAATCCGCCTCAAATTCATTCACCTGACTGCTTAATGTATCAGCATATATAAAACTTACTGTAGGGAAACTGGGACTGACTAGTTCTTGCCAAGCTGGAGTCCATAACAAGCCAGTGGGCCAACCAACTGGCGCATCAGCAGAACTAATATCATCTGATAATGAAAGTTGTAGATCAGTTGAATGACTCTGTAAAGATTCACTATATCCAGCTAGTCTTGTAAATTGTGTAATGCTACTGTTTGATCGATAATTAATGTTTAGAGATTTTGGCACCATATCGTGAAAACGACGGTAAAAATTGTATACTGAGCCTACAATACCTTCTACACCTTCGGGAGCTTTGGCCTGATGAATTGGTGGTAATTGCAAATCATCACCTGCCATTATGCATATACCCGTTCCCTTTATTTTACTTAATACCAGTGTACTTGTGGCCACATCCATTTGTGAGGCTTCATCAAGGACAATCATGTCAAACCAGGCTTTTACAGTATCTTCTGGTCTTGATAGGGAATTTGAATTTGGTGCAATCGCCAAATTGTGCAACTGTTCTGGAGTACAAGCGACTATTACTATTCCAGTTGGGCTTTGAAGTTCACGACGAAGATTCAAAATATCTGCGGAAGGCTGAGCCCGATTTAAGATAAGATTGTGTATAGATGGATATTGTTCTACCCACGCTGGAGAAGGTGCTTCCCTAAATTTACTTTGTATTCTGTACAACTGGCAATTATCTTCAATGAGTTCACGAAGATCAATATCTAACTTTAGAATGATATTGTCGATAGCATTGTATGTATTAGCGGTAATTAACATCCTCAATGGCAATTGATTCAAGTGCGCATCGAGTAATGCACCTAAAATAATAGCCCTTAAGGTACGACTTTTTCCAGTACCGGGTGGTCCCCAAAGGAGGGCCATTCTATGACTTAATGATTCCTCCCAAGCGGCCCATTGGGAGGTATCTAAAGTTCCTTCTCTTCCCCCAAAATATCGCTCCAGATTTTGTCGCAAGAATGGGAGATTCCTGTTCACCAATTGTTGTTGAACATTTAATGCGTTCCATAGAACTTCCGAAGCTGGCGTCTCTGGGCTGCGCCTCGGTCTGCCGGAGCCTAAGGGGAGTGCTTGAGTAACCTGTATACTGTTGGCACTTGGAGGATTGCCAATACCTCTTAGGGTAAGTTCGATCTTCGCTGTGAGGTAATCTTTATGGATAGGATCAAGAATTACATTGCGTGAGAAATCATATGTATTTGCGCGTTCCAAAATTGTCAGTAAACCAGCATTATTAACCCGCAATCCAATTAATGCATTTGTCCGATCTATGGCCTCGACGGTTGCTGCGGTAAGCATAGCTTGTTCTATAGTCTGGTTATAATGCCAGGTGCTTTCAAAGGGGGTGCCACTGGTCAAGCCAAAAGCGTTTTGATCTAAAAATCCATGAACTGCCTCAGGGGCCAATGCTATCATGAATTCGCCTCGCTTAATATTCACCTCACAAGAAGATAAACTCAATTGATAAATCAATAATGTGTTAGTATCCGCAAGATTCGTGCCATTGCTATTATTGAGTGCTTCAAGAGCTGTTTGTCTTTCTTGGCCCTCTAAGCGTCTCTCTAATCTTGCCGATTTTAACCTTGCTTCACGTTCATGAGGCGGCATAGATCTTGTGGCAACCATGTCGAGTCCACTCAACGCAGAATCGAGTTGAGCAAACCCCAATAAGAGATGGTTTACTGGTGCAAGCCCGAAAACTCTTCTTTGTGGCCGTACGATTGGAGGAGCAGCCTGCCTTGATAAGACATCTCTCAATTGATCTTCTAACCATTTCACCGAGAGACTTAAACTATAGACCTTTGATCGGGTCGTATTAAGGATATGATTTTGCTTCTCAAGCCAGTTGCTTGCCCTATTCCAGTACTCATGCAATCTCTCCATTGGGATAAGATCACTCATGGGCTCTACGTAGAGCGGGTGTGGGTTGGGCGCAGACAGATTATCTGGTTTAACTCGTTGGGCAAGATCCAACAATCGATAATAGTGGGGAACGTTGAGTGCAATTGTATTATCGACAACTGGTTTGACAAGCGTAATAGTAGATTTTCTTGTCGATTCTTCAGGTTGTTGTAGTACCTCTGGAGGAGGGAAAAGCCATAGCAACTCATGTAGAGAAGTATCAGCAAGAATGTCAGGTAAATGACGACCGACCATGCGGATTAATTGTTTACGCTGTGCTTCATCCCATAAGTAGACTTGATATGTACTTCGGGTCGTACGTCGACCAGAAGTTATATGAGTATCATCTAGTATTCTTGTCTCGTTGACAATCTTAGCAAGTTGCCTCAAAAATCTTAGAAATTCACGCTTCTCACGTTCTAAATCACGAGTATCCACTAAGAATACTTCGTCTTCATCTTGTCTATGAGTCCACTGCTTATACTCAGCCCTCAACTGTGAATCGAATGGCAAGGGCTCAACCCAAGATGCCCGAATTGCCATCGTTACCGTAATCGAGCTACTTAAATCATAGTCAAGAAAAATATAAATATGTAATGAGGGCCATCGGGGCATCAGCGCGTCACCGCCCGAGTTCGGCACAATGGAATTCTGGCCACTTCTTAATGCTTGTGCACGGGAAGGAAAGGCTGTTCTTTTTAAGCGCAACCCTTGATGATTATCAAATACAGTTGAAGTCGATTCTTCGTTGGCCAGAGCATTTACGTCCGAAATGTTTGTTAGTCGAAGTTGTTCACTTGCACCCCGTGATAATCCATAGACGCGACTTAAATTTCTTTCGTCTTCAGCCATTGGCAGGCATCGAAGACGGTATCCGGGTTCTTGGGTATCTTGATCAGACCAAGGATATCCCAAAAACTCACAACCCTTACATCGAAAATCTACATGCCACGCCAATTCTTTCCATTCTTGCGCTAAGATCCTTGGGAACTCTTCAGCTAAAAGTTTCCTTAACCGCGATGAGTAGATATCAAAAATTGCCAGTTCAACATCTTTTTCTAGTGCTTGGAATAATTCAAGACCGGAAGGAATATGGGCTTGCCGGTACCATTCTTCTTTGTGTTTGGCAAGTTCAGATGCATCATGTTGACCTGGCCATACGGCTGGCGCTGCGATAACAACAAAGCGATTATCAAGACCGTTTTCGACGAGCCAAGCCGCTAGGGTGATCGAGTAATATACTACCTCAGCAAAATATTGCACCCCTGGCTCCGAAGTTAGCTTAATATCAATTACGCGCAACCGCAAACGCGAGTCATTATTTGATAGTGATATAGTAGTACCATCTGGCCGGACTTGCTGTTCATAAGGATTATTTGAAGTTAGTACACCAATCTGATTTATTGGAGGAAGTACTTGAATGACATCTGGTCGAGTTTCTCCAATCCCAACATTTCCTCCATAGAAGTCAGTTAAATTAGTCATGCCTATACCATTGCGAAATGTGGCAGTATCGGACTCATATGTCCCTTCAACAATAAATTGATAAGGACTGACTAACGGTAATACATCTATGAGAGATACTGCGCCTGGCTTTCCACCTGCGTTTCTAACCCCTTCATGAACATTAGTTGCACCAAATAGATCTCGAAGTTCACTGATTTTTTCGTCCTGCCATTCATATCCAGCTTGTCCAATATAGGCAAGCCCAGCACGATTTTGTTGCCGAGTTGGCATCCCATGCTGAAGTCTTTCTTGATCATTATAAAGATATAGCGCAAGTTGTCGTTCGCACTGATTTCGCAAGTAGAGTGAAAGCGATCTTTTCTTAAAGGCTGGCATAATTATTTTTCCTTGCCGTGTTTCAATTTAGGACTAGATGTTTTTTTTATTATAAGATCGGAGCCAATTGCGATCCGACCCATTTGGTTGGCAACTCGAACAGTAGTTCCGCTACCAAGGTAGGGATCCAGAACAGTCCCGGGTAAGGACGGAGCATGACAGTTGCACACTATCCAATCAGTTCGTTTTTTGGGGGCGAAAGTGAACTCACGAAAATATCCACCCAAAATCTTCTTTGCTTCTTTAGCAAGTGTTTGGGTTCGCTTGGCATTACCATCACTCCCAGTCTGAACTCTTTTTCCTTTACCTGCATCAGAAATTCCAACGGCCCTGATAGCTTTCAAATGCGCTTCAGTTAATCCGGCCTCCCGAAATAATTCCATCGCTCTTCTTGCTTGTGGCCGATTTATGTCAAGTTGAGATGAGGAACGCCAATGTCGTAGGTATGGCGCGCCGCATTGTGAACAAATATGTTCTGGACAAGAAAACTCAATAATTCTTTTGACTAATTGCTCTGGAAAAGGTGCTAAGTGTTTGCTAGTATTACGATTGTGAGGCAAACTCCAAACATCCCCTGGATTTGAAGACTGCTTTAGAAATTGAGCCAGAGCGTTAACATCTGAATAAAAATTACGATTTCTGGTCAGCTGTAGGATCACCTCGTGTCTGTTGGCTAAACGATAGGGAAGTCGCTCAGGCACACCATTACTTTTTGCCCAGATGATTTTGTTTACAATGAGCCAATTATGTTTTCTTAACTCAACGCTCAACAGATCGGGGATTCCAACTAATTCGCCGTTTCGATAAGTATCTCCTATATTGATGAAGACCGAAGCATGGGGTCGCAGTAGCGAGATCCAACTATCAATGGTCTTTGTAAGAGTATTAATGTATTGAGCCGGTGTTTCCTCCTGACCAATTTGCTTAGCATGTTTATAATCGCGTTTCTTCCAGTAAGGCGGTGAAGTAATAATTATGTCAACACTATTTGAAGGAATTCCCGTTAATTGACGTGCGTCAGACTTGATTATTTTCGGTGGAGGAATAGAGTGTCCATTGAATGACCAATCAATTTTATCCAAAATATTTGCTGCAGTGCTCGGTTTCAGTCCGGGAACTCTTCCCAAGTCTTCCATTGTAATAAAGTGGCCATGTTTTAATCTGTATTTGATAATACTCTCGGCGCTTTGACGTCCAATACCTTTTAATTCAAGCAAATCGGTAATAGAGCAATAATTGATTTTGACGGTTTTAGGAAGTTTTTTGGACATATAAGCTATCCTTGTAGAACGACAAGGCATCCTCTCTTTTTTAGCCAATAAAGTGATTTTGATTGTAATGACTTATAGACTGACACATCATTATCAAATAAAATGGCTTTTCGATCTCCTTCATTAATTCTACCTGTAATTGCTTACTTTCAATCGCTCTTCTTTTAATATACCCAAACATCATGTAGCTGAATTATGGATTGATTTATACAATTCGCCAAAAGTTCCAGCGTATACGCCTAATATACCGCCGCTAATTGCTAAACACCTGAGAAAGAAGAAAGCTTGTAATCGATCTGGGACAATAACGCGCGCTTTTGCGAGATGCTACTTCTTCAATACATTGCGGATCTCATCAATGCAAATTTGTGTTTTTCCAGTTGCAGAGGTGAAATGAGCAGATGGGTCGACATGGGGACTCCCCCATCATTGGTCCGAGATAATAGAGTATAGCAGGTTTCGTGTGCCCCCTTGAAATGACGTAATAAGGGTGAGGGCTTTTATATGGAATTGAGTTTTAACTACCAATATTGAAATAAACATTATTACGCGTTATCATCTTGCAAGCCTTCACATCCTACAGGCAATAACCTATCGGCAAAACGTGTAGAATATCGCTGGAGTCAAAGGGGGCACACGAGCCTGGTGCAAGCGGTTGCTCAGGTGGAAGATTCCATATAGGTAGTAAGTTCTTTTGCATAATTTTCCAGTGTATAGTCTATTTAGAAGCACTAACTTCAATCACCCTCACCTTGCCAGTGTCATCCAAGAAACAAAGTTGCGCCTGCGCAGCTTGGCCGATCAATAACTTCACCGCGCTCTGATAGCGTTGCAATTGACGGTAATAGTTGCCTATCAATTCCTCCCGTTCTTGATCACTGCGAATCGAATCGGTCTTGAAGTCCACGATATACCAGCCGTTTCCCATGCGGTATAAAAGGTCAATGTACCCTGACTCTGCCCAATCGCTTGCGGTACGTGAATACGGGATTTCATGATGACGTTCTTCAGCAGATTTCAGAGTCTCCCAAAATGGATCCAAATTTAACCGCCCAAGCAACTCGTGTGCGCGGCGGACAGCTTCCACGCGCTGCTCCTCGCCGGCCAGTCCGGCATTCAGCGCGGCTGACTCCAACAGTGGAATTAAACGCGGGTCATCGGGGAAACACCAAAGCTCAATCGCCTTATGTACCATCAGCCCGATCACACTCGTCGGCACATGCTTGCCTGTGCTAGTCGCGCGCCAAATCCGTTTTGTTTCCTCCTTATCCTCCGCGACAATAGCTGGTTTTGGTTCAACAAGCGGTTGATATAACGACTGAGCCTTCGACTCACTAATCTTGGCTTGTTGGATCTGACTTTCTTTTCCAGTTTGAATCTCATCAGCCATCATACACCAGGCGCGGATGGGATACCCAGAAGATGTTTTTACCTCAGATGCAGTTCCTGCCTCATGTACAAGTTTTTCCACATCTATTTTTAACGCTTCGCAAATTTCCTTCATCCATCCTGCTGTGCCAATACTACTCGATGATGTAGCATGTCCGCTAATGATGAGTTTATCTTTTGCGCGTGTCAATGCGACGTAAAGTAGGCGCCCTGTTTCGGCTTCATTTTGCCTCTTGTCCAGGTCCTTGGACAAACGATACAACATTGGCGTAGGATCTAGTTTGAAGGATAAGCCTGATTCGGGGAGTAAATACACCGCATCGCTTCTAGCGATCGGGGTACGCCCTGCGTCGGCAAGGACGATCACGGGGAATTCCAAGCCCTTGGATTTGTGGATTGTCATCAAACGCACAGCCCCCTGAGCGTCTGCAGGAGCTTCACCTTCGCGCGCGCCCGCATCGTTTAGGATGGATATATATTCAAGGAAGTCACGCACGTTCACGTAGCCGCTTTTTTGCGCATCGGAAATTAACTTGTCGAGATTGCGCCATAGGCGTCCGTTCGAGGCGTTGTCATCTGCAGAGGCGAGAATGGCACGATAGTCGGTGATGTCTACAAGCGCGCTAAGTAAATCTGGGACTGGGGTGCGATCCACCTGTGGAAGTAACTCACGGAGGATGCTAGCCGTGCGATATGCACGCTGCTGATCCGATTCAGTTAAGAAGGAAAAGTCGCGCTGCAGGGCAGTCCAGTAGGGAAGCGAATTCTCATCTTGTAGGCGCAATTGATACAAGGCACTATCGCTCAGACCGAATGCGGGCGAACGCAGCAGACCGGCCATAGCAAGATCATCGGCGGGATCGGCAAGGGCACGCAGAAGATTTAATACGTCGCGGATTTCAGGGCGGTCATAAAATCCTCGCCCCGCTACAGTCACAAACGGAATGTCTGCATCTTCAAAGGCGTCTTCATAATAAACATATCCCGTTGAGGCGCGGAAGAGCAGGGCGACATCATCCCAGGTTTTGATTTGATTTTCTGCCTTGAGTTCAAGCAGCCGTTTCGCCAGTGCACGTGATGCAAAAGGACGCGCTTCGCTTGCTCCTTCACCTAAGCCGAAAACAAATTCTACATGTGGTGCGGCGATATACTCAGGCTGTGTTTTGCGATTGGCAATGAGCGGTGTGAAGGGAACATAGTAGGGGCGCGCGGGGTCTGGATCAACACCCATGACGCCTGCCAGCAGATCGCCCATTGCATTGAGCAAAGGTTCATGGGCGCGATAAGTGATGTCGAGATTAAGCACCAGTCCGTTATTTTGATGCGCTTGTTCCTGCACCGAGCGGAAGACGGTCACATCGGCGCGGCGGAAACGATAAATGCTTTGGCGCGCATCCCCAACGACGAACAAACGTCCCGCGCTGCCAGCGAGTAATTCGACAATCTCCCGCTGGCGCGCATTTGTATCCTGAAATTCATCCACCAATAAAGCCTTGACTTCATTCTGCCAGTATGCGCGGATGTCTTCGCGCCTCAACAATTGAATTGCACCAAATTCGAGATCGTCATAATCCAACGCATGACGCTGGGTTAATTCGGCTTGATATAACCGATAAACCAATCCGCTTCCATTTTGGACAAGCGGCTGAAGTTCCTTGAAGAGGGATTCTGATTTAGAGTTGGGTGGAGCGTCTTTTGAGTTTTTTCCGCCGATCAATGGATTCAGTAAATCATCATAGGCTTTTTGCAGCCGGGAAAACGCCTCCCTTGCAATGCTGGTTTTCTTTCCAGAGCCTTTTTTCAATTTCTCCCGCCGCGCCGTGAAAAAGTGACTCGCGCATGAAATCATATCTCCCTTTTTTAGCGCAGACTCAGCTTGTTGCCAAATTTTCAATAACTCGATGACTTGCAGCGCAAGATTTTCGTTGGCGTCTTCAATTAATTCCTTTGGAGTAAATCTCCGCAAGATCTCAATCGGTTCTGAAATGGGCGGCGAGTTTAAAATCGATTTGATGTGTTCAAGGACAATCGAATCGCCATCGACACTCTTTGCGAAAATTTCCTGCGCATCCAATCTGTGGCTGAGAACGTTTTCCAATAGACTTTGCACACCATCCGTCTGCAAAATCTGGATCAAAATTTTATATTCAGGTTGCGAGACCATTTCTTTGAGGGCATCGTTGATGACCTGATTTTTCAACGTCGCAGCGAGTCCTTCATCCAATACCTTAAAGCGCGGATCGATGCCGGCCTCAGCGGGATGTGAGCGCAGGATTTCCGCGCACAAACTGTGGATCGTTCCAATCCGTGCCGAGTCCATTTGGTTGTTCAATGCAACCCATTGTTCGCGTTCCTCTTTTGATATCGCATCTTTTGCAAGCGTAATTAATGCCTCGCGCAAACGCGAACGCATTTCACGCGCGGACTTTTCGGTGAAGGTGATGGCGACGACCTTGCGCGGGGAGAGTCCATCAGCGAGCAGGGAAGCATAACGTGCAACGAGGGTGCGCGTCTTGCCGCTGCCTGCGCCTGCCGTGACGATCACATCACGGCCGCGTTCCAAAGCGGATGTGCGCTGATCTTGGGTCAATCCAAACGAATCTACCACACGGTTCGCAAGGGATTCGGTCATGACCAGCCTCCCTTCTCAACACGCCAACACCACTGTGCAGCGGGGCAATATTCCGGGCATCCACCTTTCGGTGGAATAGGTGGAAATTCACCCGAGCGGATGGCTGTGATAATGCGTAAAAGATGCTCCTTCACGGTATTAATTGCCGCCTCTACGCCTTCGCCGTTTTCATTCTCGAAACTTGCGAGTTTCAGTGAACCCGCTTTTGCGGCTTTGATCGCCCAATACATTCCATCTGCTGGATTTCCAAGTTTCAATGCGTCGCGTACGGCGAGTGCATATATGGGCAGCTGCAGTCTTCTTCCGTTGTTGAGATCGCCTTTATCAAGATGACTACTGCCTGTTTTGTAATCCACTATGCGGATTTCGCCATCCGGGTTTTTATCCAAGCGATCAATAACACCGCGCAAGAGGATCCTTTCATCTCCGACTTGAATTTCAAGTGGTAAAGAATCCCCAATCCCAAATTTTTGCTCATACGCAAAGGGAGTCCAGCCTTCGGCTTCCTTACCCAATGCTTGTATTGTCTCATCAAGATTTTGTAGAAATTGTTCTTGTTCAATCGCCCAAAGCCCTGATGGACGGAACCCATACTCCTGTGGTGCGGTGGTAAAGACGCGTTTTGCAATTTCGGGCAAGTGACTTAAAACAGAATTTATGTCCGTTGGATTTTCTGCACTGCGGTACGTCTCTTCTAAAATTTTGTGCAAGATTGAACCCATTTGCATCACATCCAACCCCAATTCAGGAGATGATCTGGCATCCAAACCAAGAGCCACACTTGCATAGAACATCAACGGGCAAGCTCCAAAAGACTCTAAGCGGGAAGCGCTCCAGGTTTTATCAGGTCCATACCGCGCGGAGAAAACCTCTTTCAGGTCAGGCACACTCCCTTCATAGATCCCCTCAGCTTTCTTTGCACGACGCGCACGCAAGACATCACGCGCATGCTGCAAAGACTGCCAGCGGTCAAGCAGATCTTCATATGATTTCGGCAATCCCTTGCGCCTGACTGCCCAGAATAATAACTCCTGCGATGAAGCCGCATCATTTAAAGAACGCGGATCATCAGGACGTATCGTTTGCACGGCAGTCTTATCAAATAGACTCTTCATTGCGTTCCAGAATGGAGACGCTTCCCACTTCTCGCCGTCATCCGATAAATACGGACGGGTCATCAATAGATGTTGATCGGTACGCGTTACGGCCTGATAGAACAGGCTCGCTTGGTCGCGCTCAAGACGTAAGTCAAGTCCAAGTGCGGCACGCAACTCTTCGGTCAGGAATGGATCGGGGCGCTCCACTTCAGGAAAGACACCTTCAGAGAATCCAAGCAGAGTAACGGCTTGATATCGCAAGCCACGGGCTTCGCGCATGTTCCCAACCAGCAGGGCTGGCTGATTTTGAATGCGCGGCTCTGTCAGCGCCGAACCTTCAAATGTACTTTGCAAGTCAGAGATAAATTGCTGAAAGTCCACCTCTCGGTCACCTGTGATGGACTCACTCATCACCAGTGCGCGCAGAGCATCGCGCAACGCTTCACAGGCAAGCTCATCGCGTTCGCTGTTTGCGAGTTCATAAAAATGGAGCGCATCGAGCAGGTCTTCAAGCCAGCCCACCCAATCTATTTGGGTGTGTATTCCTGCTGGTAGAGAAAGTTGTGTAAACAGCGTGTCCAGTTTTGAACGCAATGTCACCGCATCATTGCCGCGCGGCAAGCCTGGCAGGCGGCGCTCGTCATCAAGATCAAAGTCCTCATCGGTTTTTGTCGGCGCGAGTCGTTCCCAGGTTTCATCCCATTGGGATTTTCCTTCCACAATGCGGGCAACGCGGCTGACTTGTTCCAGGGTATCAATGGTCTGGGACTCGAACAGGAATGAAAAGTAGGGTGAACGCAATACTTTAAACAAGGTGCGTGTTTTGAAATTTTGTGCAGGCAGCGAAAGCAAAGCTATCAATGCCCCGATGGGAGGGAAGGATGTCAATGGATCGTTTTGCGTGAAGTGAACAGGGATACCAAACTCACGAGCCGCGCTTCGGATCAAAGGCTGGTATACATCCGGGCTGGGTGTAAAGATCGCGCATTCATGTAATGGGATTTCATTTCGAACTGCAAGTGACTTTATCCAGCGCAAAGCTTCACGTGCCTCCTCAGAGGGTGAGCGTAGCTCGCTTAGGAACGCTTGTTCAGGTTTGCGGACAGTGCCGCCTCCTGTTTCAAATACGCGCTCTTCAATATGAAGCACATCGGGTGGCAAAATGGGCTTGCGGGAAAGCAAAAGGGTCTGTGGAGATAATTCCCTGCGGAGGATTTCCAGAGTTTTGATAAACCTGCGATGCGCGGGACGCTGTGAATTCTCTTCGCCTTCAAGTGTGATCAAGACATCGGAATATTTTGCAATCAATTGCAAGGCACGACATTGGGTACTGATAAAGGAGTCGAAACCATCCACGACGAGCAATTGCAACGTCCCATCGAGAAGGGCAGGATTTGATTCCAGCGATTCGACCGCCAGCCAGCTGAGTCCTTCAATATCCGCCCAGCCAAGTTCACGCAGACGGGCTTGATATGCAAGGTATAGCTGGGCAAGTTCGCGTTGAGCAAGAGACGCATTCTGCGATTGTTCGACAAAAGCTTCGGGATAGATCAGCGCACGTTTGAGTTCGGCAAACGAATCACGCAGGACGAGCAGAAATCCGGGAAGGGTGCGCAGCGGTGCGTAATGAACAAGCGATGTGGCATCCACGGTCTCTTGCAAAATTCGATGCAGAAGTGCGTTTGAGGCGACTGGCACATAATTTCCTGCGTGCTCCAAAATATTTTTATATAGATCGCTGAAAGTCCCTACGTATGCACCTAATGCGCCACCACTTAAAGACAAACGGCGACGGAAATAGGACGCCTGCAAACGGTCAGGTACTACCACTCTTACATTTGCTAGCGGATGTTCCTTCAGCGTCGCGAGGATGTTTTCAATGCAATATTCTGTTTTTCCAGTTGCAGGAGGCGAGAGGATCAGTCGGGTTGGCATTGGATTTCCCCTTTCTTACAAAATCACGCTATCGATTAGTTTCTTCAGGAATGATTTTGCCAGGCCTCGCTGAATTGAAGCATGAAGCGCCTGATTATTATAATTTCGAAGGCACTGATAGCAACTAGTTTCCTCTCCACAACAATCCCTGCTCACACGATCCAATGCTGCCGAGAAAACCGCCGGCAATGCATCAGAGATGGCTTTTGCGATCCCAGCACCACCAGGAACATTATCAAAAATCATCAGTCTTGAAGAATTACCAAATTCTACCAACCCATCAATATCTTCCCTTCGAATACCAAGGGCTTTGCTTGCGCCTTCGAGGATGGCGTAAAGTGTTGATTGCCACACATCATGATTGCTTGAAATCTCGCCAGAAAACCTCAGCTCTAACACATCTGTCATAAACCGATGACCGAGGTGAGAACTTTGGTATTTGCCCTTACAATCAGATCCGGTCATTGGATTACTGTGGGATCTTGTCCGCGAAGCAATCATAATATTTTCGGAAAACCCACAATACTCACAAATGCGATAAATGGATTCGTTCAAAGTCACGAGCCAGCCGTATCGAGAATAATATTTTTCAACTTTAATATTGCCTTGGGAAATTTCCGGTACGATTTCTAGTTTCGCTTCATCCATTCTGTCACTGCCGGGACGCCGATATTCAGCAAAATAAGTTTTGCTAGATGAATATCGGATTGGGCGTTTGGTTTGAACCTTCTTAGGTTCATCGCGTCCAACCATGAATCCGAATTCTGGAATGATGAACTTGCTAATTTTTTGCAGGGGGAGATCACATGAAGTACAGCGTGGGGCCACAGGCGACACAACTGGCAAGAAAACCATTTTTTTGCATTCGCTACAAACACCATAGTTAAAAGTTTGCCATTGACGGGCAGGCGGTTTATAGATTCCGCTACTTACCCAGACCCTCCCTGCAGCAACAACCTCATTCCCCGGCGCATATTCAGTAATGGCAACCCGTAAATCCCGTGAAAGTTCAACCTCGTGAGCCTCAGGAAGTGCCAAATGCTGTGTCTTTAGTTCAACGACATCTGTTGGAAATCCATATTTCGGCAGAACATTATGAGAACCAAGAAAACCAAGCAGATCACGACCCAGGATGGTTTTACGAACCATCTTTAATTTTTCAGCCAGTCCATAGCGTTCTTTTTGAATGAATTCCTGGATCACAGCTTGTATGTCTGCGACATCCCCGCGTACCTCTTCATCAGCGCGATCAAGTACTCCAGGCAGGTCCATATCTTTTTTTGAAAGATTTGTAAGCAATTGGGCCCAACCCCAGGATTCAATTTCTATCTCACTCTGAAGCTCAAGCGGCACAATTCGTTTTAGCGCATCACGAACATCTTCAGGGTGTCCGGAAACATATGAACGCAATAAGGCAATACCAGCGCCACCATTTTCTTCAAAGAAATCGCCGCTATTTTTGAAACCCATTTGGTAGTTCTGAAGAGCCCAACGGAAGAAACTTGCAAATAAGACTGAGTGAACGTGGCGCCTGACTATTTTTTCATTCAGGGTGTGGACAATTGGAGGCTGAATTTTCCCAGACACCATATCTTCCGGGTTGTCGTAATAGGTAAGATCGTGCGGTCGCCTTTGAGCAAAAGTTAAGGCAAAAGCTGCTGATTCCATCCGACGTCCTGCGCGGCCAGCTCGTTGTACATAATTAGATGTCCGTGGCGGAACATTGCGCATTAAAACCGCTTGAAGTTCACCTACATCAACACCCAGTTCAAACGTTGTGGAACAACTCAACACGTTGATATTACCTGAAACAAAACTCTGCTGTTTTTCCAAGGCTGCTGATGCAGACCACTGTGCAGTGTGCTCTTCGGCGTTTAATTGAATTGGGATCAGTTCCTGATATAGATGTCGATAGTGATTTTCTTCCCAGAAAAAGGGGTCATCTTTTTCTTCAAGATGTCCCTTGCAATTATAAGTTGGGCAAACACCATGCAAATTGATATAGCCTACTGATTTGCACTGGGAGCAAATATATACCTTTTGGCGTACGGTCTGAGGCGGTTTTATTTCCCAAAACTCATGACTCAATTGATGCACGACACCCAGAGTCGGTCTTGGTGCCCCTGGAAACATTTGACGCCAGATCGGATCTTGCTGTGTAAAAAACCGCCAAAGCCCCTTGAGCGTATCTGTGGCAAAGTGATTCGCTTCCTCGGTTGATAAATCAAGGTGCAGTCGTGTCAACAATCGAGTCAGAAAATCAGATCTTTTATTTTTACCACGTTGGGGTAACCAGGAATAAACGCCGTTTTTTGAATCCGCCCCAATTTCACGTATGGTATAAGAACGGTTACGGGGTTCAAATGCCTCATCGCGGACATCCACGTTATCCGGGAAAGTTAAACATGCCTGATAACGAAGAGTTCCCAATAAAATAGCGACCAAATCCCAGGCTTCCTGCGATGAAAGATTCCAGGGGTGCTGAAGCAAAGGCGCGGGAGGTGTCCAGTTTCTGGGTTTCATCCACCTGAATTCGAGTAGCCCAAGACCTTCCAGACTTATCCGATTTTCAACACCAGCCAGCTCTTGCATTAAATGCGTATTGACAACGATCTTGCGAGCATCAAGGCTTTCCTTGTCATCAAACAAACTGGCATCCTCAGCCCTTTTGAGTAATCGGCGTGTCAAATCACCCAGCCGCAACATTCCTTCACGCCCATCATCATCTCCGAGGATGGTTTGCAAAATTAGGCGTCTCCACAGAATTTTCTGGTAGGTTTGAGCCAGGTAAGGTGCAAAAAAAGCTGCATTTTGTCGGCTGTCAGAAAAAACCAGCAACTTGCGTCCCTGCCCAGGTAACCATTCTTCCACACCAGACTCCTGAGCTGGCAATGACTGATAAAGAGCTGTTGCAAGTACGCTGACTGGTGCATCCTGACCAACGGATATTTCACGGATGATTTCACCTCGCGAGCCGCATGTCCCGCATTGATGGGTGGGACCACGTAGATCAATTCTCCGAACAGAAGCGCTTACAGCCTTTTGTCCTTCCCTCTTTTCGCAAAGATCGATGGTTTCCAGTTTTTCCGATGAAATTAATTGAATATTCGAAATATCTTCACCAATTCCAACGAACTCGTCTTCATCATCTGCTCCTTCATTTTCTTTTGTTAGCAAAAAAACGGCATCAGGTCTTTCGAAACTATGACTGTCCCGAGGCACAAGATAGATTTCGCCGCACCTGGTGCATATTCGGATTGCAAATACATGCCAACCGCAGTGAGGACATATCTCAGCACGTTTCAGGAATAGACGAGGAACACCAGACTTTGCATGCCCTTTTTCGTTCTGACAAAGAAATGCCCCTTCAAGGGACCTGGCAAAGACATGATATCGGACAGGAAGCAAGGATGCGCTACTTGAAGATGATCGAGCCCGTACAGCAAGATTAACCAGGGAAACCAACCCAACTTGTCTTTCATCATCATCAGGAAAAATTGTTTCAGAAATATTACTTAATGACTGAGGTCGAATTAATAATTCCTTTCGCAAATTCACGAGCCGCTGATTGTTGCGCAGCAAGTAATAAAGGAAAATATTCACGGTTTGTTCGTTTTGCCTTTTGACTTCCATCCAGGCGTTCTTGACCACATCCTTTGGAAAGCTCAACTGATTACATACATCCACCAAATCTTGTAAATTTATCCCTGATTCTACGCAGTCAACAACTTTCCTGTAAACGTCTGCAGAGGCGTCCATCCAGGTAACTTGATTCGACGCCTCATACTTGACAGACTTTCCTTCCACTATATCCTGACAAATAGGATTTTCATTTTCCCACTCAAAAGGTTCCCCGAATAAATTAGCAGCAAAATTTGCTACAGACGGAAAATCCTCCTTGCCTCTCCCCAAGGTAGCGCTGGTTGCAATAATTCGCAATCGACCTGGCTCACTTTGAACTACACGGTCTTTCAGACGGCGCAGAAGCATTGCAATTTCCACCCCGTTTGCGCCGTCATATATATGTACTTCGTCGAGAACAATATATTTCCAATGGCGAGCTGAAACCCCATCAAAAAAAACATTATCTGCTGGACGCAACAACAAATACTCAAGCATGGCGTAATTTGTTAACAGGATATGAGGGGGGCGCTCCTGCATTTCATCGCGGCTTAACAACTCATTTCTGCTTGGTTGCTCACCAGGAAATTGATTGTAAAACCTGGCCATCGCATCTTTCCGCGATTGGGCCGTATCACCAATATAACGACCGAAGGTGATATCCGAATAATTCCCAAGCAATTTCCTGAGACGCTTTAACTGATCGTTTGCCAACGCATTCATGGGATAGAGCATAAGCGCCCGAACGCCAGGCTGTGAAAGCGTGCCGGCATCTTGCTCATTAAGTAAAGTGTTAATGATGGGCAGAAGGAAAGTTTCAGTCTTACCAGACCCCGTGCCTGTTGTAACGATCATATTGCGTTTTTCGATAACCGATTTTCTGATCGCTTTTTCCTGATGGAAATATAGAGAACGGTCATAAGGGAGGTGTTCATTACAGAGATTTGCAAAACCAGGGTTGAGCACTTTATCATTCACGAGTTGGTGTATGCTGGCCCCCATTTCAAACTCGGGAGTTGCCTCTAGAATTGGACCTTTTACCAAAGCCTCCCTTTGCTCGAGCGCATTCCAAAACTGTTGTCGTAATCCATCATTGGCAATAGGAAAGGTGGTTTTCAAATAACGAAGGTAGTTCTGGCGAATGCCTTGAAAGGCAGTTATTGGGTTAAGGGCTGGCATTAATTCCTCATGAGGGGTTATTTGCGTGAATGATCAAATTCTATGGTGTTAAAAAAAATGGTGGTGGTTGAGCTTGGCGGAGTCAGATATTTCCCCGAATGCATCAACAAGATATGTGAACGATACATATCCCGAGTGGCAGTGACAAAGTCGTGACAATATTCGCAACAATAAACCTGCTTTGCCCTTGGAAAGGCAACTGTTTTCTTTTGCATATCTATTATTGCGCGTTCTCCCTGAAACGCCGGATCCATTTCAATATGCAGGCGAACAAATAGCTTGAAAGCCCCTTGATTTATCATGAACTCTTCAACAGATGCATGAGAGGTAATATCCTGAATTTCTTCTATTTTGCCCCAACCGGCGTTCGTTCGTACCCAGGTGCCTGGTCGTACGGTAGGTAACCCTGTATCTGGATTATATAGACTTAGTAATTCAAGGAGTTTCTGGGCAGTAGCATTTTTAGGATGGCCGGATTTCAGGGGCTCAATCACGTTTGGTTTGTTCTCATAAAGAAGCTCAACAGCGTCTTCAAGACTGATGGCGCCACTTTTGATCAATGACAAAACCCCTTTCACAGCTTTCTGGGGTTTTTTATTAACCAACCCCCGCAATGCATTGATCCGCCAGTGGTAATCTTCAAAATCAAACAATAACTCACAGGCCGAATCGGTCCATTTGGAAGGATGGGGTGCATATCTTAGCAGTTCTGAAACTTCTTGGACGACACCGCTGGATCCATGAGCATAATTTAGCATCTGAGCCAAAACGGCTGGAGAAATTACATTTTCACCTAACAGTTCAAGTAATTCTTCCTGTTCAGTTTGCTTTAATAAATGAAACAGAATCAAAACCTGTTGACTTGTGGCCAGGCGTATATTTTTACAGCACCATTTTAGTTCTATAGGCGATTCGCATGTGTCAATAGAAAAAGTATTAATCATGGCAAGCTCAAGGTGTTCATCAAAACTCTGTGCAAATTTCCCTAAATAAGCCTGGCGCTCAGATGCTGAAATCTCAAAATCGCCTGTCCATAATGTGCCCTCATCAGGGGGAACAACAGGAGGTCCACCCCCAACCCACGGATCAACAATGGCAAATCCTAGACGATACTGACCTTTAACTAGTTGATCTTTTGCTAACAAGAATTCAAAATAATTACTGACATGATCTGGAACAGATAAGCTTTGCACTGGTTGCCAGGGTCTCCAAATCGACCATAAATAGATATTTCGGTTTTGAAGGTGAGTAAACTCGTTCCATGAAACCCTGAACTGATAATGTTCGGGCAATTCATCAGACTGCACTACTACGGATCGGATGTCTATTGCTTGTGTAAAGCTCACTACGGGCAGTGCGATACTCACCCCTTCCATTACTCCATCTCCAACCAATTCAAGGCGTAAAATTGGGGCAGCAGTTTCTCTCAAATTACTTTGTAAGACACTAAGATCAAATCTCCAAAAATCGCTCGGATACTTTGTGCTTTTCCCAGCCGGTTGAATTCTGATCAACTCTGTGCCGTTTATATCCAAGAGCCGCAAATATAAATTTGCTGTTTGCGATGTTATACCTGGTAAAGAGATAATCAGTAGTGGAGAGTTCAGCCTCAAAAATGACGGGATTGAGACATCGAGCAATTCATCTGACCATTTTTCCAAAACATCCTGTGTAACAAGACGCCACCGCAAACGTCGAACCCGTAATGAAAACGGTACTATGATCTCGTCGTCTAGATATTCGCGCAGCACTTGCATGTCAAGACGACTGATGTCTGGAGGGACAATAAGCGAAAATTTACCAGGGCGATTTGTCTGTATCCGTATATTTGACGATCCCCCCTTTGGTTGAAGATAGTCGGTTAATCCAAGGTCGACAGCAAGATTGACTTGAGGAGCACCTTTTCTGTTCGGAATATATACTTCGGCTATTCCTTTTACATTTAAATCCGGAATAATGCAGATAATGAATTTGGCATCCTGCCCCAAAGGACCATAAGCGGAAATTTCAAAAGTCCCGATTGGTCTGCTGTTTAGCAGAACTTTGTGATCAAGTTGGACATCAATACAATCTGTTTTAATTATATAAGCAATATCTGGGAGTTCCGAAATCAGGAATTGAACATGTTGATTTGGATCAGCAGCCCCGATTGCCTTTATGGAAATTCTCCAACGGTTTATGTATTCATTTGGATCATTTCCTGTAACAATCGGAATACGCAATACAGGCGGTTTACCAAGATAAACAGGATAAATTTCTTCGCCGGAAAGATTGGTTTCCAACAGTGTTCCATTCGTAAGAGTCAGGGGATAGAAAACTTCCTTTCTTTTGATATCAAAGGATTTATATATCATCTCCTGCTGCATAAAAGACAGTTTTTTTGTATCTGATAAATCCCATCCTTCCACTCGCAATTGGTACCAATGCCCAGGTAATGCAGGCAATTCTTCTATTTGTGTACCATCCCCGTCGTCGACTCGTGTGTAGAGTTGACGAGGATATAAGATCCATGTTTCCTCGTTTAAAGGATGGTTGAGCAAAGTGGACTTGGCTGGGTCAAAGAAAAATATTTTGCCTGGTGTATTAAATACCCAGACATACTCTTTTAGCCCCGCACAAAATTTTACAGAATAAGAATCAGTCGGAATGTCGATACGCACCGTATATTCTTTTGTCCATCCTTGTGTATCGATTTGGACAGGTATTCTTTGTTGAATCTTGCCATCGTTCACCTGCCATTCATAGTCTACCTCATCCAACAAAGGCATAGATTGGGCCGGAAGTTTAAAAAATACTCCGATTCCCCAGGGATCCAGGCAAAGGTCTGGTTTCCTGATACTCGTTCTTGGACCCCGGACTGACACAGCTGAGACGCCCTGATTCTTTACCCACTCAGTGAAGAAATCAACCATGTGACCGGGTAGTCCAATTTCCTCGATGGGAGGAATTGTTTGCGTCTGCTGCCAATTTAAGACAAGTCGACGGGATCGGTTGAAAACATCTTGTGCAACTCGTCCACCATATTCCAGAAAATGAATGACTGGTTTATCTGTGGTGGTAACCAGAGATGAGTCCAGAAGAGCATCAACAAGTTCACTTCCTTCTAACCCCGAATATTGTGGACGAATGATACTTGGAAGAATTAGATTATTAAAATAATCATCGAGTGAATAAACAGGAATTCCCCCATGCGCCAGGATAAGACTAACATAATGTGTTGATTTATTTTGAAGTTCTTCAAAAACTACTAAGCCATAACGCTTTATAAGTATTTCAAATAAATGCCCAAAATGGAAATTGGTGGGGGGATTCAATGCAACATTTACTGCAGTCCAATAATCGCCACCGTTATAACCGTATACCCCTTGTGCAACAAGATAAACAATATAACATGCGGGCAAAATTTTCTCGAAGATGTCAAGCACCTTATTGGATGAGTTTTTTTCAAAAATTCGGCGAAATAAAGCACTTAATTCATTTAATTCATCACGTGTAATCAGGATTTCCCCTACCAAATCAATATTTTTTAACTTGCTTTGAAATATTGATTCGAATTCAATCAATCGGGGTTCCGCGATGTGCAGGTAAGGGTTTTTGACTGGTCGACTTCCAGGACGCTTGGGGGGTAAGGGCATTAGCGCCGACCCATTATGTTTTTGTGCAGAAGATGTGTCTAATGGTTTGGATGGAGTAGGAGATAAATCACTTTGGGCTAGATGCTCTTTGAAAATGATATTGATTTGTTCGATTTCTTCAATTTCAAAATCTTTCAAGCACGATTCTTTTCCTGCCTTGAAAAGTTGCAACGAAGAAAACAACCCCATAAGTGTATGACACTGTCGCTGCAACAATTTTCTTTCAAGGTTGACAGGAAGCCCCAATACGCCTATTGAACTATTTTTTAGAAAACCAATGAGATTTGCCACGTTTCCTCATTAAGATTTTGGATGGGAACTCCCTCTTATAGCCCATTAACGAAGTGTGGACACAGAATGCCAACAGCGGGTACAACCCCTTCCAATGATAATCTTTATAGTTATTTAATGATAGTGTCAAATGTCATTATGTCATTACATCGCTCAGTACCAGAAAAATAATTAGACACATGAACTCGCAGAATCAACAATCAATTTCTGGTTACACTTCCCCATTCCATAATAGGCAATTCCCCAAATCTTTTTTGGCTCCCCATCACTACAGCTACCTCATTAGGTAATTCCACACAAGCCCACTTTGCTGCCTCATGCACCCAATCCATACTCAACTGTGCATATACAAGCCGTATCCCCGTCTCTTGGCAGAATTTCCAAGCCTCATCCAATCTCTTTTGGGTAATCCCCTCTATTTGTTTCCTGCTTTTATGTTCATCCCCAACCTCCAACCAGAATAAGGTTTCAAATCCTTGAATTCTTCCCCATGCCAGACCATCCGGGAGTACGGAAACTTCTGGTAAACAGACCTCACTCCAGCCCGCCCAAATCTCGGCGTGGGGCCAGGCGGATTTCAACCACTCAGACCAGTTGCGTGAAACTTGTCGATGGGGAGTCCCAATCTGCTGTAGATTTTCCTCTGCGCGATTTTTAAAATCCAACGCTGTTGGAACGCCCCAACTTCGTAATGCAATCGAGAGTCCTTTACTTCTGGGATGCCAAAGTGGGAACAGATCCATCTGTTCAGGCTTGGATTTGTCACTTATTATTTTGGGACTGATTTTATAGACAGTCAGCTTTTTTGTTTTCAGCATGTCAAGAAGATTACTCGTTAATTCGACTGGCAAGCCTGCCAACGATGCAATCTCCTGCTCACTTCCCTTTACCATTCTCCCCAACGCTTGCAGGCATCTCAATTCTTCCTGGGACACAGATTGCTGTTTATCCTCCACAGCGGGCGGCGGTTGAGATTGTGAATACAATAACGGTGGTGGGAAGGAAAAATCCACATAGTTCGGTGTTATTCCCGCGCGTGTCACCACAAAGGGCACTGCCAGTCCTTTCAAGGAACGTATCACTTCCACTGCATACCATTCGCCAGGAGCATCCACTTGCACCCAGAGCGAAGCGCTGGAACGTTTGCTGAATGTATGTGCAGCCATGCGTTTTAGTAGTGGGCCGAACTCAAAAGGCGGGATACAGGCATGGGCATTGATGCGAAAAATAAAAGTATCAGACCAGCCATCCTGAAAAGGCAGGCTGACCCAATCTGAAAAAGTCATCTTTCCAATGCGAACAGTCATGGGTTAGCTCGAACACCCGATATTGATGAATTCATCATTGGTAAAAAATAATTGCGGGTTGAGCCAGACATAGGTATTCTCGCCCGTCTTCTGTTTGATACCATAATGCAGATGGGCGCCGGTACTGTTACCAGTATTGCCGCTCAATCCAACCACATCGCCGTAATTCAAAATATCGCCTTCGGATACCTGGATACTGCTCAGATGTGCCAGCCAGACCTGATAGCCATTGTTCTCCACTACTACCAGATTTCCCCACGGACCATTCGAGCCAGCCCAGACCACCTTGCCGCCTATCGTCGTATGAATAGGAGTTCTTTCATTCACAGGAAAGTCACTGCCGGTATGCGTCTGATAATTTGGGTCATGAAAGATACAGCCTAATAAAGGCTTGTCATACCAGGTACTCCAATGTTGAATGGGACCAATCATTGGCAAGCCATAAATGTCAGACTCAGGGCCGACATAGCCATCCCAGGGAACGGCACTAAGTCCGGCAGGTGATGAGTCTCCATACGAACCGTTATCACTGGCCTCCGCATATTGGGGAATATCGAACAACCATTGCTCGACACCCGGCTGCGCCCATTCCGGTAATTGTGGAATGGTCATAACGACCAGCATGACATATCCAATGACCAAAGCCGCCCCGCAAAATAACGGGGCGGCCATCATAATTATCGAAAAGCGAAAGAACCCTTTCACTACAAAACCCGACCCAAACGATCCAAACGGATCTCGCCTTGTTGCCCAGCCTGTAAGCCCATTGAGGCTTCAATGGATAGACCATTACGGATCATCCTCATCGAGAGCCAGTATGAAAGACCTGACCCGATGATGACTGGGGATAACAAAAGTGGATTTGCGGAATATAACTTTCCGGTTTCCGGCGTGGTGATGGCGATCACCACCAACACTGCCGGGGGAAAGAGCGCCAGAAATCTGGCCTGCCATTCCACGCCTTTGGCTGCAGCGCGGGCGCGTGATAAGACTTCCACCACAGTTCCCAAGGTTCTCCGTAATGAGGCAACCAAAGGTCCGATCTCAATGCGGCCTTCAATGGAAGATAACAGGGAAGTGGCAACGATATCCACGGCGGGATTGTCCCAAGCGGTCGTCCATTCACGGACGGCCAGCGCCGCTTCATCAGCAGGCGCGGTTCGCAAGCGGACAACCAAATCGCCCAACACCATCCTGCCATCCGGACCTACTGCCTGTGATGCATCATCCAATGCATCGCCCAATGGCTTGCCTTGAGAAAGCAAAGTCTCCACCACACCCAGCCCACGCAAAATATCCTTGGCTTGCTTCAAACGAAACTCCTGACGTTTGTCGCCCAGCGTGCCTGCATACAATAATCCTCCCGCAATTGCAAACAGGATGGCTGGAAAGACTCCGAGGAAGATTCCGCCTGCCAAACCGCCACCAACCCAAGCGAGGAACCCGTAGACGATCTGGTTGAAAGCCAGGCCTGTCCCAGTCTGACGCGCAAACTTCTCAGGATCAAAATTTTTCTTCGGTTGGGCAATGCCCATTGCGCGCGCCATTCCTGCTTCATCTACTGTACGCCGCCAGCCGATGGAAATGGGGATGGCGGCCAATGCCAGTGCGGCAATCAATGAAATCAAAGTGATCATTTCTTCTCTCCTACCTAAACCAGAATGAAAGTTCCACGGCTCCGCCATGTGCCAGCCAGACTGCAAAGTACACGCCCACGACTCCGAGCAAGGCGGTCAACAACGGATAGACTCCGACTTCATTCCATGCAAGGTCAATCGGGTGAATAACAGAAGGTGTAGAAAAGGATGGAGCGCTGTGTTCGATTGTGGGACGCTCTTTCGCGGGGCGTTCGGTTTTTTGTTTTTGGGATGACTGCACACTTTCCGTTTTGCGAGTCGCAGTTTGCTGATTAACATATTGCCTGGTCTGCATCGAGTAACGGAAGCGGCGCGTCAACCAGACTTCAAGGGGTACACGGTCGGGTCCAAGCCTGAGCAATGCCAACGCCATAAAGCCGATCAATACCAGAAAACCAATCACCACCTTTCCTGCAAAGGAGAGGGGTAGAAATAAACATAGGACTGCCAGCAATGCGCCAGCGCCAAGGATGCCAAGATCGCGATCGTTGAACATGGAACTCCTAAAACGGCGGCTGGGGCTGGAAGTTTTTCAACATCTCGCCCAGTTGCGGCAAAAACAAAAAGGCGAACAGGACAATGATGACCAGACCGACCACACCAATGATGGCCATTGAAGTCATGCGGCTGCCGCCAAAAGCCATGCCCGCCGTGCCCTGCAGAATAAAATACAAGCCGCCAAGCAAAGCCACAACGATCAACAGACCGGCCATGAATGCCCAGGCATCGCGGGCAATCGCAAGAATTTGTTCCATGATGGGATCAAACATAAAATAGTCTCCTTTTAAATATCAACAAGTTCCGAGAAACCAGGCCGCCAGGGGAATGGCTGCGCTGGCAAGGATCATTCCAAAAAGCGCCTCACCACATTCAATGAGCGCATTTGCAAACGAGGAGGACCCGCCAATGGAAGCCGAAAGCATGGAGGTAAAAGCCGCTTTCAACATTCGCAATGCTGCCAGTCCACCAATCAATCCTGAGGCGAGCGTCCCCAATTCGCTGATCGGTCCACATCCACCTGCGCCTGGCAACGAAGATTGCAGCGCGCTCACGATCTGTGGAATTCCCAGGAAGGTGAACAGTCCCAGAACTACAATGGATAACAATGCGGAAATGGATTCCCATACCCACAGGTTTGCTCCGAGGACACTGGCAGAACTCACGCGCAGCATTTGCGCGATGCCTGCCAGAAGAGCAAAGGCAAGAAATGCAGCGGCGAGAGCCATCCAGGCTTCGCGCAGGAATGTCAACAACAAGGAAGAAACGTCTGTCATGAGAGTGCCATTGGATTGTGTTTGTGGAATTCCTCTTCGAGGGCGGGATAGAAACGTTCGCCCCAGAATTGCATTGGGAAACGACGCGGAGGACCGGTGCGGTCTTTGAGCGTGATGACTTTGAGTGGAGCACATCCACACTGACGAACTTCACCGCTTCTTTGAACGACCAGGATGCGATCTGCTTCATACGGGACACGTTCATCACCCAGCAGGGCGGACAGATCATCACCGTCTTTGAAATTCTCAGACTTCAATGCTGCCGCAGCAATGACCGCCCAGCCATGATGTCTTGCCATCGTTCGCAACGCTGCGGCTGCTTCACCACTGCGGCCTTCTTCATTCATCATGCCGGTCAGTCCGACTACAGGCACACGATTGAGATAATCTACCGCGAGCAATGCAGGTCCATAGACAGGGAAGCCATAATCATGGATCAGCATATCTTCCAACGCGCGCATGGTATCTTCCTGCGAATTGAGGGAGAGCAACACTGCTTCACTTGAACAAGCCAGTGCCGTCTCAACTTTTTCCTGAGGAGCTTGTGTGTGCGGACCACTGGTCATCGCTTCCACTTGCAGAAAGAGGCGATAGCGCAATTCTTCGGGAGTGTGTTCGTAACATCCAATGGCGGAAGGGATATGAAGGCAGGCAGACTCGAATAACATCCGCAGCAGCCAGGAGGTCTTGCCAATTCCTGGCGCTGCGGCGAGTAGGGTCAGGCCGCCACCCCAGAAAGGCAGGCCAGCGAAGACACCAAAGGGGATGTATGGCTGGGGATTACCTAGGGTTCCGGAGCGCGGCATATCGTTATCATATTCAATTGGTCATGGGGGATGAGTGTTTGTGTCGCTAGGGGATTTGAAATACCAAACGAAAAAAAAGAAAGGCAAGCAACCCAAGCAGCAAACCTGGCAGGGCAGGGATCGAACCAACCTGTCTGCGTATCCAAAGCCTGCGCCAGACTTCCAAACCCAACAGGGAAAGAAGGACGGCAGGCAAAGGGAAGAGACATGCGAGACTGCTAATTGCAAGCAAATCAGCCCGCCCGATAATGCCTTTGCGATACCCATATGCAGTAAGCAGAACAGGCCAGGCAGGTGGATAAAATAAAAGCGGCAAAGCAAACCAGCCCGAAAGGTTTCGAAATACTCCCCACATACAGGCTAATAAAATAATCGTTGTTTGAATGGGAGTGGCAGGGAATGTCAACAAGGCCGTTCCCAGCAGAAAGATTTCAATCCCAGGCACAAGCCGATAACGAAGATCAGCAAAGCTGAATAATGTGAATGAGACAAGCGCGAAAGATTCGGTCAGAGTCATATGTTGTGATCTTCGTCTTTGTTGTTTAAAGGCATGAAGGTGATCATGCTCTGTACCTGAGCGGCATTTCCAAGTTCTGATGCACGGTACAAGGGATCACGGGCCTGGCTGATTTCATCCGAGTGATTCATGTAAGCCTGTACCATGTGCGCGGTGTCTTCCGGATATTGCGCGGCAAGTACATTGGGGTCGAGGCCATGTTGTGAGATGTGAGGTGATAGCGCTTGAAAGCCTTGCTGGAATTCTTGGGGTGATCCGTTGAAGTTGGATTGGATGGAGGAATTCACGGATTGGGAAAAACCATAATCCTGCGAGGATGGAGCTGGCTGCGCCCCATCAAAACGTTTCATGCGTTCTCCCAGTTCAGCTTGTCTGGCAGCCAGTTCTTGACCATGTGCAAGCGAGCGGTTGTATGCTGCCGGCGCATGAAGTCCCATCGCATCAAGATTGCCTGCTCGCTGGGTCAGTTGCTGCGCCGCATTCAGATGACTCATGGCGGCTTCTCCGCCGCTGAGTCCACCAGCCGTAGTCGCAGTTCCTGCCGCGCCTGCACCAGTGCCTGCCGCACCCGCTGCGCCTACCGCTCCCGCACCCGCAGCTCCAACACCGCTGGCAGCCAAAGCGCCAATGGAGACAATTTGTTGAACAGCCTTAACCATTTGCCCGAATGCATCTGCAGTTGTGGAGATCGTCATTTTGCCGAGAATACCGGCAAGCGATAACAGCAATCCAGTCGCGCCCCATAACCAGATGACACGGATGATGGCGGATAAAAGTCCCTGCTTATCAAATAGATAGCTCGCTGCGAGTCCAGCCTTGAAGACGCCGCCTGCAACAATGGGGAGCAGGGCGATCAGGATGACAGCCTTCATCCACAAGGAACGTAGCCAACCCGCCTGAGGCAGAACACTGGCAATCGCCAGGGGTGGGGCGAGAACGGCAAGAATAAACAGAACCGCATTGGCAGAGGCAAAAGCGAATAACATTCCGCCGATGGCTAACAATGAACCGATGGAAAGGCCAATGGAGATCAAGCCGCCGAGAAAGCTCAGGTTGGAAAGCCCCAGGACGACTGATGTCGCTGTGGTTGAACTGACAAAATTCATGGCCAGTCCACCTGCTTCTCCGATCACTTTTCCAACCATCCACCAACCAAGGCGTACGATCAGATCCAGAAATGGACCAGACACAACAGCCAGTACGCCCGCTGTGACCCAATCTCCAATCACACGCAATCCGCTGTCATCATCGCCGAGCAATCTTCCCCAATGATATAAAGCCAGACGCAACAGAAACAATGCAGGAGCAAGTGCGGCGGCCACAGGCAGACTCGATTGTGCAACCTTACTGTAGTCTCCATTGCTGGGTGCTTGCACGATCTCGCCAATCACAACAGTCCAATTTGCCACTTCTTCACTCATCGCGCGCACTTCCTTGTCGGCGGCTTTGTCGAAGATGCCAGCCAGGGCTTCCGAGATGGTTTCAGCAGGAAAAACCAAATGATGGAAGATTTGCGAAATGTTGGTAATGGTTGAACCTCCTCCATCGGGAGGAGTGGGTGTAGGTGTTACGGTGGGTGTCGGCGTAAGGGTATAAGCCGTATTTGAATTTTGAGCAGGCGCGGCTGCCATCGCCAGACTGCTCAAAGACATCATGGCGATGAACAAGATAAGTACAATGAAAGGACGGGCTTTTTTCATAGGGTTGAAAGAGTGTGTGGAGATATGTAATTTTTTTTGTAGCATAGTTGTTGGTATCCGCATTTCCTGCATATCGAGGGTTGGCGTAATGCATTCAGCGGGGGATGCGGTCCGTTCTTTGCCAGATTAGACAATGACTGAACCACGCGTTCCAAATCCTCATCCGAAAGGGTCTGGTCGAAATGGCTGGCTTCACCGCTTTCACGATCCAACGCAAAGACGATTGGAGTGTTCTGCCAGGGTTGTTTGCCTGGTGAATTACAACGACGCAAAAGGGCGAAACGCAGTTGATCCTGTTCCATTTGGGAAACGAGCAACCCGATCTTGATTTCCATCACGTGACCCACTGGTACCTTCCATACCCAGGTGTCGAATTGCACAGGCAGGCGGGTGAAGGGCAAAATGAGAAAGACCTTTTCACTGGACAGGATGTATTCTGAGTCGCGTTCGATCCTCATCCCGATCCGCCAATCCTGAGACAAATAAGCCCAGGTGCGAACGTATACAAAGAGATTGCGCCAGTCTCCACCGAGGTTATTGATCGCGTGCTGTGACCCAAAACGGCGGGCTGTATCAAGTTTTCCACCGCGAAATAAAGGCAGGATCTCGGGTGCTTGAACAGGATGCTGTTTGCGATATTCCCCGACTTTCTGGACATATTCCCGAATATCATCGATTAGGTTCTCAAAACCATAACGAGTGAGATGATCCAGCAGAGTGCCACCGGAGGTTAAGTCTTTCAGGGATTGCCAGACAGGATCGAAAGGCGGGGTTGGGTCCGCGCCTGCCAGCCACCAACGCGCCGCTGTTGGGCAAAAGACATACAACATGGCGGAGAGAATCGGATGCCCGCGCGCGTTTTGTCGGTCGAGTAATGCGTAAAAAAGATCAGTGTACATACCAGCACAAAAGGAGAAAGAAGATGGTACGCCATGCAGCGGGAGTTTTTAAATGGGCTGTCGGCTGTTTTCTTATTGCGCGCCAAAAGATTTGCACAAGACTGGTTATGAAGAATGATACAAACATGAATGGAAGCGCATGTGATGATTGTTCAATGGGCAATGCCCAAAGCATGGCAATCAAGAGTTTGGCATCTCCCGCTCCCATCCAAGCGCTTGCCCAGGCGGATAACAAAGCAAAACTGGCAAGCCATACATCCAGATGGCCTGGGAAATGTGCGACCATCCCTGCAAAAATCAGAGGAAGGGTATACCAATTCGGAATGCGCCGGGTACGCAGGTCGTACAGGCTGATAGCTAAAACGTAGATGAACAACCAGATCATTGGTTGTTCATCATATAGGGATTAGTTTATGGGTATGTGGATTGTGTCGGTATAAAAATAAGCGACAATCATTCTTTAATCACTTGATGAAATGTTGTTGGCAGTCTAAAAAGACCCACTTTTTTCAAAATAAGCTGGATAATTAAATCTAATTGTCCGATAGATGATGGCACTGCGCTTATCCATCTAGGCTACCCCAACTATGAGATTGGGTTACGCTTGAACACCTCTCCTGAATAGTCTAGGAACGCTTAATAAGGGTTCTGAGATTTTAGGCTATGAATGCTGCTACTCAATCTCCAGAATTCACAAAATACTTGGTAGCCAATGGGGGTGTAATGTGCCAAATCGTTTCTGATCTTCCAAGCCTGTCGAACGCCAAGTCCCCACTGGCGTTTCTCCCAGGAATTAAATGGCAAAGAATCAAAATATACTTTTAATTCACCCCATTCTAAAGGCGGGGTTAATATTTTCTCGTCAATTACGGCCCAGTTTTCCCCATACTTTGAAGAAAAATAATGACAGATTCGACGGCGCACATCATCAATTGCTGGCAGAAGTAAAGCTGCTTGGGCACGCCAAATTCGATGAATAATATCCTGTTCTTTTTTGTTTAATGCCAAAAAACTTGGATGAATCTCTTCTCCATACTCGGGTGTATATATAGTAAACCCAGAACTTAAAAGGTTGAAGGATGCTTCAGTAGGAGATAGAGTCAACTCAAATCCTGGAGGTTTCGGGCGCCAGTTTTTGTAATTGGAATCGATACTTTCCCTTTCCCATCCTAAATATTCCGCATATTTTAAAAGGGAGGTTATGATTGATTCAACAGGATTAAAAACTTCTTCCCAAAGTAAATCACACAAATATAAATCGTTCCCTGCTAATGAAGCTAAAATATATTCTCGCCATTGAGTTTCAGCATTAATTTCGTTGACTTCCAGTTGACAAAGTAAACGGACTTCAAGTGATGAAGGAAATCCTGCTAAAACTCGATATTTAAGCTTTACATCAGTCGGTGGGAGATTGAATTTATGAGGATTTTGTAACCTTAAAATTATTGCTAGGCTGTGTTTTGACCCTGAACTACGACATGCTTCAGCCCATCTCGAGATGGAATTTATCCAATTTTGGCAGTTCGATGTTGAGTATTTTTCTAGATTCTCCAGAAAAATTACATCAGGAAGTTCAGGTGTATCAACTGCCTTCTCCAAATATTGGTTATCACTTAACCTAGGAAAGGTTAGTGATAAGATTTCAAATGGCGCCACATCTTCATATTGGGAAACATCTATCGAAGATGTATGTAGGTAAAACTCTTTTTCTAGACAATCCCATAATGATTCCTTAAATGCAGATAAGTTGTATGAAGGGGGCGAAAAAATCACCTGACTCACTCCCTTACTCAAATCTTGTCCGATTTTCCGAATAAATTTTCGAGGGCCAGGGAGAGTCCATAATGCAACAGTTAAATCAGGAGACATACCAAGCTCTTGCAAATGCAGATTCTAGAGACAGGTATGGTTCTTTATTTATGACAGAAAGACGTCTTAAATATTCGACGGTGTTTTCTATGGAGTCTTGCGAAAAATTCTCCATCACTAACTGTAAAACTTCCAAATAAGAAGAATTTTCTTTGAGCAATTCTTGAATATCGTCCTGTTTAAGTATATGGATTAATTTTTGCGGAAATTGATCGTAAATTCCGATGGAATTAATTAAAGATCGACAGATATCAGATTGGTGATCAGACAGATTATTTTTGATTAATTCTAATGAGCGACTAGGCTCATTTTTATGGCAATTTTTAATGAATTCATCTAACAGGTCCGGCCATCCACCCGTAATATCAATAACTTGTGATAGCAACCGGTCGGAAATAATAATTTCTTTCCCATCACCTGATTCCATTTCTAACCGTTGCTTCACTCCGACACGATCCCAGCGTTTTAATGATAAATTTACTTCTACTTGTTCTTCGAGAGCTTCGCGTTGTTCAAGCGGAATTTGATGCCATTGCCATGCTGCATGTGGGTCTAATCCAAAGATAACTCGCAGAGTGGTTCGACCTCCTATTTGCTTGCAATACTTCACAGCACCTGATACTTCATCCGCCATCTTCACCGAATCACAGTCCAATCTTCGATAAGCAATTAAGAAATTCGCTTTGGGGTTTTCCTTTACAAAAATTTTCAATTGTTGTTGGATCGCTTCAAAACTGTGAGAGGCGATTCGGATTTCTTTTTCAATACCAGTTTCTTCAGGGAGTAATCTTTTCAGAGCATTATCCAGATTGTTTACACCAGTTGCTGCGGAACCAAAAATCAATGCTACCCCTGATCTTAGATTATTCAAAGCTCTTTCATTCGCAAAGGTAAGTGGGCTGTATTCTCCAATTTCTATCTGAGCATGGTAACTATCCATTGCTCGTTCACCTGGTGGAATTGTTCGCGAAAGAGAATCTAGCTTATCACAAATCTCCTCATAAGTTCCCATTAGGTAAACCAGATTTGGGCTTCTTAGACGGTAATTATTTCCATCACTACTTACAGAAAGTACACCTAACCCACGCATTTCGTCTAGGAAGCTCTTGAATCTTTCAGGTGTTATTTCTTCTGCAAAAGCATCGGGCCACCAGCTTGATGTTAGATCACGTAATTCCTTAGGAGTGAAAAGTCGGTCGAAGCCATTTTGATCATCTAATTGTTCAATTATCAATGCCAAAGTGATCGCCTCGTAACGAGGGTCAAGTGCTAATGTCCAATTAAACCGTTTACAAATTTCATCACGCACTTCCTTTTTTCTATAAACAGCTTCTACATCTGTCCTGGTAATCGATAGTGGGAGATGGTTAGAATGCTCATAATTGGAATGCAAGTGCTCATACAAATAACTACCAAATAATTGAATTAGACCAGGGTGGTAGTTAGTATAAGAAAGAATATGAAGTACAAGCGAGTTATCTTCCTTGCCTCCCATTGGTCCAAACCGATACCCTAAGGCGTGCAATGGATCTACTAATAAATCTCGTGCAGCTTTTGGCTCTAGGGGGCCAATTTCGATTGGCGTCCCAAGGTGTGCGAGAGGCTGATTTGAAATTCTTTGAAATCTTTGAACATTATGTAAACCAGCAAGGACAATTTTAAAATTCCTATTCGACTGATCCATGAGTGATTTAAGCTTTTGAACGATATAGAAATTTTTGCTAGCATCAGCATCCAAGAAATGATCTGCTTCATCCAGTAGAAACAACAATCTCTTCCCTTTAATTAAAACCTGTTGCTCTAAATAATTTAATAATCGATCCAAATCCATAGTATTACGTTGTGGTTCGATTAGCTTCAAATTAATCAGTGCTTGAGCAAATCGGTCACGAAATTCACTCTGGTAGTTTTTTCCGGATACCGGATCACCCACTGATTTTATATCATCGTAAATAACATATTGTCCGTTTTCGGGGTGATGAAATTCTCGTTCAACCTGACGCAATAATGCGGATTTCCCCAATTGTCGGCCACCATAAACAATAGCTGGTCCAAATGGATCAATTAGCTTCCTAACCAAATCGTGACGGCCTTTATACACTTCTGGTGGTACTTTACCGGCTGCCGCAGGAAAATATGGATTTAGCGTTGTATAAGGAAGGGCACATTGAAACATAGGTCTTATACGAGCATCATGTTCTCGGGCTAAGTATAAAATTAATGCTTCATCAATAACCAACATCGGCAAGCTGTATTTTCTAGTATGGTTCAATAAACTTTCGCGTTTAGCTGGGGTAAGATAGTGAAAATAAAACAAAATTGTTGGTCGATTACCGGTTTGCTGCATCAGTGAACTAACTTGAGCGCTAATAGTTTCAAATCCAGAACGTTCCCATGCTCCCAACACATCATAATATCCTTCCCGTTGTGACCCAAATTGGGCGACGGGCGAAAAATCATTTGCAGAGGCAGAGACTCTCCAATATTGAAAATTAGGGAATCCACCTGGGAGATTCTTCACGCTAATTGGACTATGGTCAGAAAGTGTAAAACCAAGGTAATTCATCAAGTCAGGAATAAAGTTTAAATGAGTCTTAGTATTGTCAGATCCATCTGACTTTATTCGGCGCCAAGCGTCTAGTGTTCGTGCAACTTCATCCCTTCTTGGTTTTGGAAGACTATTCATCGGGATTCGAGGAAGAGCCTCATCTTTCACGATGGCTTCTCGAATTTTGGCAATACTCCATTGTGACCTTGGTTCGAGAAGTGACACAATATTCGGAAGCATCTCCTGAAAATCTTGTAAAGTGTTTGTTTCTGAAGAAGAACGACCTTCGAATAACAACTTTTCTGGGACTTGACCATGAGCCAAAGCATGATCTAAGTGCGCTAAATATTCACCAGTTGCCCGCAGGTCATTTTCAGTTAAACTGGAGTCGATAACTGTTCGTATTTGGTCGAAAAAAATATTATCGTCGCCGACCAATTGTGGGATATCAGACTTTAATCTTTCCCAGTGTGTTTTATGACTTTTCAATCGGCCTTGCCTCTTTTCGCCTAGCTCCTCGCGAATTATTCGCAAACGGTCGGAAAATTTCCTAATCGATATCTGTGCAAAGCCATCTCTCTCTATCTGGCGTATTTGCTTGCGGATAGATTCAATCTGACTGCTAAATTCAGTACGTTCCCCTTCGGCAATTATCCCTTCTAGTAGCGCTTGTTCGACAGCTACTACGGTTTCTTCTACTTCTTTTTGAGAGAGGCGAGATGCATCAGACCTGGTTGCTTCTCTAACACGTGTTTCCCAGAGTTCAATGTTATTAGTTTCGCTTAACAATGAACTGACAAATCTATAATCCCTTCGAATAATCCATTCTTGGATAGCTTCTTCGGATGATCTGTTGATTGCCCCAGTAATTGCTGTCTCAACGGCTTTAGATGCAGTTTCGGTTGGCGTTCCGCTATTTTCAAGATCCAATTCTGGGTAATAGATTAATGCATGGGCAAGGCACTCATTCAGGGTGTATTGCCCACTAATATTTTCATGTATTTCGATTCCGTGTGGTTTTGGCCATGTCGCAAGATATGAAAGACTTTTTGAAGATAAAATTGCCTCCAGTCCTTCTAATATCCAATCCAAGATTGAATTTGCCATAGACATCTCTGGTGTTAGCTTATTATCGTTCAGTTTTGCCAACTCATCTCGAAGGGGATTTATCAGCCCTGTCATGCCATCGCACAACAATCTAGTCTGTTCAAGTTTCCAACTATGACCAGCTTTTGCATCTTCTTGATTCTTTACGATATTGCACCATTTCGACGCAATGTCGCAAATATCTTCAACCCAGCCAATGATCTGATCGCGAGGACTACCAACAATCGGGTTTCCCTTTTTCTGGCGAAGGTTTCGATCTATTTGTTGTAAATGTTTATCCAACCAAACACGGTTTTGCCAATTCTTTAATTGTTGTTCAATTTCCTTGATTTGATCCCGGCGATTATTGGCAACACATTCGATCAGTTTATATAATTCACCTTTTGAAGGCCGAACTAACTCTTGCCAGACTTGAGCTGCTCGGTACAACTTTACGCCCTTATTTACCGAATTATTTAACCATTGTCTCGCTTCATTGGCCAGAGACAAAATATGCTGGTCAATTTCTTCGGCATTGACAACAACTTGTACGATTCCAGAGTCAAGCAAAATGCCTTTTGTACGGGCGTCGAGGATAAGGTTGGTGAGTTTTTCTAAGGAGGTGTTTGAAGATGAAATATCTCCTATCCAGTTCGACCACCCACCCATAGGATCAACCAAGTTGTAATACAGCCCAGCGGTTAACATCAATAATCTGGTTGGTTCGTGGTTTAAATTAAACTGCTGACTCTCCGGATTTACCAAACTCGAGATGCTATTCGAAAACACAGTGGGTTGTTCTGGCCAAAGTCCAATTGACCAAATTGCACCTTGTAATGCAGCGATTAGTTTGGATGGGATTCGGCAATCCTTTTCTTGGTCTTCCAGACTCCAGGCAAGCCAATATGCTTTTGAAAGATCATGATTAAGTAATCTTTCTACTAGGTAGGTATTTGCATCATCTCCACTACTGGGAGTTTCTACGTTCTGTTTGATAGTATCAGAAAGAGGGCTTTCTTCGAGGGATATTTTTGTTTGAATGAATTTTGGAGATTCTAAATCAGAAGGAAGCTCATTAACTTCGGATGTATTAAAGCTCTTATTTTCTTCTAATAAAAGCTGTTCTGAAGCACCTACAATAATTTCAGGTAGTACATTCTTTTGTGTTTGTAATAGATCTGTGATTGAAGATTCTTCTAAAACGCTCCCTTTTTTATCAGGGTTTTCGTCGATAATTGCGCCTAGTTCTATTGTGTTATCGTCTAGTTTGTTTGTGATATTTGAGGAGTTTGAGTTGGTTTCAAGGCTTGTGTCTGTAGATTGATCTTGTTGCTCATAAATCAGTCCAGGATTATTATCAAAAGCTTCAATTGACGATTCGGCAGAGTTATCATTAGGTTTGTCTGTCAGCTGAACAGATGGTTTAGTATCAAAAAAATTTTGAGCAAATTGATATTCACGGACAACCTGTTCTTCGGCGATCCTTCTTTCATCTTCAAGCCTCACTCTTTCGATACGTGTGCTAGGCAATGGGGTGTCTTCAAGAATTTCAAACCTGTGCAAGGATTCCTGAAGAGAATATATGGCGTTTACAGCAGGCTCAATCAATTCTAAGGGTGTTTTTTCTGCAACCCAATTATCCACACCCTCGAACTGGAAGTAACCAGCGCGGCTAGCCAATTGTTCTTGAAACTTTAATATTGTATCGCTTAGCTTCTGAATGTTATCTTGTTGTTCTCGTTCTTTCGATTTTTTCTCTGCAATTGTTTTCGTTAAGTTAATAAAACTATCGAAATTGTCCCAGCGAGAATCGCTTGCTGGAATTCGCCGTATCATTTTCAAAACATCTTCCCAGTCGCTGACAATGTGTTCCGTAAGGGGTTTGCTGTGGACCTGTGACAGTGACAATAACCCTAGGTTAACATCATCCCCGAAGGCAGATTCTAATACCCGTTGATGTATCAGGAGTTCAATTGTTAAAAGAATTTCATTTGCACTTCCTAATCGTGGATTTTGATTCGCAATTTCTTGAGCCATATTTCTTAGCTCAAGTGGTTCCTCTTCAATATGTCCTCGAATCGTTAATGCTGAGGCCTCGATAATCCCTCTAAGTTTGATAGGATTTAATTTGGAAATTAAGGAATTGCAAAATTCAATCAAAGATTGATGTTGGTCTTCCCATGCATTTAAAACAACCTTTTGAATTTCTGGATATTCCATCCAATTCGCTTCAAGCGCACGTTTGATTTGCCCAGGATTGGCTTTCTCGATGTCAGGCACATTTAAAATATTTATTTTTTTTCGAATTAGGTCTTTCAAGGTAGTCGCAAGAGGCAAGTTAGGCTTTAAATATATTTTCATTGCGGAAGCAACTATATCATTGGTGAATTTTTTTGGATATTGCCCTGCCAACCCCGGGATTTTTATGGATTGGGTATCATTGTTTTTTGAGACCATATCTTATCTCCAAAGTTTTTTATATGCCAATGCTAGTTGCTTTTCAAAACTCATGTTTATAGTTTATTTGATATTATTTTCAACTTGCGATTTTAGGTTTTGATTCAAATTAACTACACTTAACCTATTCAAATCATTACTCGCAAACTCTTCACATTGATCATCTGAAACCGGCGAAATGAAAACATCTTGGTTACCCTATCTTCAATGATCCTTATTAATTAAGTCCAATTTTCCCCAATATCGTGCTACTTCCTGATTGTCAAGAGGTCATTGAATAGGACACGCCCTAAGATCGTCAAACCGTTCATGTTGTAATCATATTAAATCGTTTGCGGAGATAATTTCGAAGATTTTATTGCTTTTTACAAAAGAGCTGTTATTCTAAAAAGAGCTTCGATTGCCTAAGTATAATCGAAGCATTCATCCAAAAATCAAAACTTTCTAAAGCGAAAGGTTGTATTGTTCATAAATGGTAATTACCCAAACATACTGAAGGATGATCAGAAGTTTGGAGAAAAACTGGTAGGGTCATAAGCCCAAGAATAAAATCACTTCGAGCGGGTTGAGAAAGATTTGGGTAGTTTTTTGGTTAACAAGTTCATATATCTTTTCCGTAATTTATCCTTGACTAAAGAACAAATGTTCTACTATAATCTTTTCCATGTCTATTTGGGATCGTTTTCTGTACCTGATAGGCAAGCGTTCTACTCCCGGCCCCCGTACCTATCGCTTTGATGTGAGTGACAGCCTCCAAGTCACACTATCCACAATTGCAAAAGACGAGGGACGTCCTGAAAACGAATTGATCCCTGAACTCCTGAACGCTGGCCTAACTCAATATGTCTCCAACGAGAGAATTTGGAAAAAATGGGAAACCCTCTCCCCACGCGAAAAGGATGTGGCTGCGCTTGTCTGTCTGGGTTACACCAATCGTGAGATTGGTGCGCGTTTGAGCATTTCCTCCGAAACGGTCAAGGATCGTTTGGAAACCGCGTTGAAGAAATTTAATTTTACGAAACGTACTGAACTCCGGGATTTGCTGTCGATTTGGGATTTCAGCGAATGGGAACGCCAGCAATAGGATAGTAAGTCTGCATCACCCCCAAATCTAGTACCCCTATTTCACCCCCATCTGCTACCCAGGTGGGGGCTGTTTGTTTTTCGGGAAAACCATTAATCTCGCGGAATGGATATCATACCCGTTCTCAAAACTGGCAAGTTGATCGTTCTCTATACCCTTGATGCCGCACGCACCGAAAGTATGACCTTGATTGCCGAACTTGGTCTGCGAGGTGCGGTCACGATTCTGGATGGTGGTAACCGCTATAGACCCTATCAGGTCGCGATGTTGTTGCGCAGAAAAACGGTGGACATATCGACAGTCGCCAATCGCCTATTCAGCCGGCGCGCGTTCACTTGCTACGAGATGAATACCTTATTGGTTTCGACCCCATCTTTGCAGCAACCCTATGTAATTCTGGATTTGTTGAACACGTTCTATGACGATCATGTTCCAGCGCCTGAAGCTGCCCGCCTTTTGGTTTCCTGTCTGAATCAGATCCAACGCCTATTGCTGTCAGGACCTGTGGTTGTGACTCTCGCACCGTCGTTGGTTAATGAGCGCGCATTTCTGTTTGAACAGGTCTGCCGCAAAGCCGATGAGGTTCTGATCAAGGAAGTGTCCATCTACCAGCCTGTCCAATCATCTCTTTTTTAATCGAACCTATGGGCCGTACTGTTATCACCATCACTCAACAACTGAATGAGACTGAAAGCATGTTGTCTCCTTTTCGTCGAACCCTGCGCAGGAGCGACCAGTATGTCTTCGATGGACTCTTTGCAGCTGCACGCCGGCACATTGCCGCGATTGGACAGGCGGAATCCCTATTGCCGTTTGAGTCGGCTATGCTTGCCATGCTGTTGGAACAGTCAAAAGAAATCGCTGTTCTTCAACAAAAGCTCGAAGAACTGATGGCAAAGAATGGATGAATCAACTGGGTGGTTGTTGGATGTGTATGCGGATCAGGATAATGGCATTGTACTGTGGCTATTGACCGATGATGACAAACGCCTGCGGTTGCGTATGGACTTTGCAGTCACGTTTTACGTGGCTGGGGATTTTAGCATCCTGCGTCAGGCATGGATTTATCTGAGAGACAAGGATATAAGGTTGGAACGCACTGCTCGGCGCGATCTCTTCCTCGGCGAGCGTGATGTTTTGAGTGTCACTACATCCAGTCCATCAAAGCTTTCTAAAATCTTTTCAGGCCTTTCACGCCAATTTCCAGCGCTGGATTATTACGATGCCGATATTCCCCTCAGTCTGCGTTTCATCGCGCAGACGAATACTCATTTGCTGGGACGCTGCCGAGTTATGCTGGATGATGAATGGGTTCGGGTGATCGAGCCGTTGAATTCGCCCTGGGAGATTGACCCGACTCCCATTCCAATACGAATATTGACTCTCAGTCCTGATAGTAACCCTGTCATTCGTAAGCCGACTAAACTTCGAATTCGATATGAACGCAGGGAATATAGCCTGCCACTTGAATCCACGCGGGCTTTCATGATCGGATTGAAAGCCGATTTGAAACGCCTTGACCCTGACCTGATCCTAACCGAATACGGTGACACCTGGCTTTTCCCGCAACTAACTGTATGGTCCAAAGAAAGCGGGATTGACCTGAATCCCAATCGCGATGAAAGCAGGGAAATTCTGACACGTCGCGCGGATAGTTACTTCGCATACGGACAGGTGATCTATCGCGGCGCACAGGCACAATTATTTGGTCGCTGGCACATTGACCGCCACAATGCCATGTCGTTTGGAGAGTATGGTTTGGAAGGGGTGATGGAGCAAGCACGCGTTACAGGACTCGGTGTGCAAGAGATGGCACGCAAATCTCCGGGCGCAGGCATCACTGCCATGCAGATGTTGACTGCCATACGGAATGCGGTCTTGGTCCCTGTTCAAAAGCAACAAGTCGAAGGGACGAAAACACTTACCGAATTGATCCGCGCCGATCACGGTGGGCTGATCTATCAACCCATTATCGGATTGCACGGCAACGTGGCGCAGATTGATTTTTCCTCCATGTACCCAGCGATTATGGTCAAGCACAATATATCGCCGGAAACTGTTGGACAAGAAGATTCACCAGAGGGATTAGTGCCCAAGACTCTGAAACCACTTTTAGAAAAACGGCTGATGCTTAAGAACATTCTGTCGGATCTAAATCCACGTGATTGTCGGGTGGAGATACTCAAGGCACGCGCCGCAGCGCTTAAGTGGTTGTTGGTGGTTTGCTTTGGATATCTAGGATATAAAAATGCGCGCTTTGGAAAAATCGAATCGCATGAAGCCGTGACCGCCATGAGCCGTGAGTTGATGTTACAGGCCAAGGAAGTGGCAGAAGATATGGGCTTCATTGTCTTACACATGTATGTAGACTGTCTGTTTGTCCAGCAGGCAGACTTTAAACAGTCGGCTGATTTCACTCCGCTCATGGATGCCATTGTAAATAAAACGGGTATTCCCATCGCAATGGAAGGTGTATTCAAGTGGATTGCATTTTTGTCTTCAAAGAGAGATGCGCGTGTGCCGGTTCCCAATCAATACTTTGGCGCATTCATAGATGGATCAATTAAATATCGCGGTATAGAGTTACGCAGACGGGATACGACACTTTGGGTGCGAAAAATTCAACTGACCGTGCTTGAAATTCTGGCAAAGGCGGATACGCAAAAGGAATGGGCAAAGCGCATTCCGGATGTGCTTGCATTTGTGGAACATGCAAAACATAACCTGAAAGCTGGTCATGTTCCACATGAGGAATTGATCGTAAGACAGAAGTTGAGTAGGGAGCTGGAAGGATACAAGTCTCTATCGCCAGCCGCGCGTGCCGCCTTGCAATTGCAGGCGATTGGCCGGCGGATCGCTCCTGGTCAGTCGGTGCAATTCCTGTTCACACGCGGAGGTTGCGGTGTTCAAGCATGGGAACTTGGAGATGCACTGGACTACCGAAGATTGGATACAAAACGATATTGCGCATTATTGGATCGAGCCATGCGAACTGTGCTTGATCCATGCAAATCGCAGTTCACAGAAAAGCAATTACTATAAGCTTGGATGGAGATTTTGGGTTCAGGCAAAAAAGTAAATCATGGGTATTAATATAAGAGCTAAAAAAATACTGCCAAGTATTGGAATTCCAACATCTTCCCATTTTCCACCATTTGCGATCCAGCCTGCAAACCAGGGAGTCGCGGCGAATAAATATATGGCAAGTAGTTGAAAAAGAAATTCCAGCATACTGCAATTATAAACGAGGTCTCACAAGATAAATCGCTAAAAGATAGATGCCGCGAAGCAATTGCGGCATCTATCTTTTAAATATGTAGTTTGTATGACTAACTCACTGCCCCGGCCATCCGATCTGGCCCTGCCCTTCACGCACAGCCCAGTAAATGATCCCACCCCAGTTCCAGGAGCGTTGATAGCGTGGACTGTCCACGCGATTGTTATCGTCCATGCGCCGTATAGTCAGGTTGTTGTCCCAATAGGCATCGGGCGTTCCATCATTATTGATGTCGGCCATAAGAGCGGCAGGCAAGTCTTGCACAGCGGAAGGTGGAATCTCACCGCCACTGGATTGTCGTTTCCATTCATAGCCCACGATTTCCCTGTGTCCTGTTCCGCCTCCACAGTTATAGTTTCCATTACCGCCTGGGCCGGACACACATCCCATTTCTGCCGTGTATTCGAAATAACGCAATTCCCAGAACAACTTATAGGGCGCGCGTCCACTGCCAACAAACAGAGGAATATCACCGGGCAATTCATCCAGTCCGCCAACACTTCCCGCCAGTGGTCCGCCTCCAACAGCAGGATGAGAAGGCACCTCCCATTGAATCATGGTGGGATTGCCTGTCCCGCCTTGATTGGTAAGGATTAGGTCTCCAATGTGAGGTAGTGTCACAAACATTGGACCCGCTGGTCGCAGGGTAAGAATTAAACGTAAGTCCTGCCAGTCGCCTTCCTGTGGATTGTTCGGCGAACCACCGCCGTAGGGAATGTAATTCACGCCGCCTGAACCGCTAGACTCAGGTTGACCTCCATTACGAATCGCAGTGGGCCAACGAACAAGAGTCGCGGGATAGGGTCGCACATCAAGATAGATTTCGGGAAAGGTGACACGCGCGCTCACTTTCCATTCCGTATTTCCACAGGTGATGCCGCCCGCGCTTACTGTGAATGTTGTGCAGGGATGATCGGGTGGCGGTTCTGGTAATTCGCACGGCAGGTCATCGACAGCATCCCCTGCGGCCTCAATCGGCTCGCCAGTGCAGTTATCCACCCACAACGGAAAGGCGGTGCAAGTACTGGTGGCGGCGTCATATTCGGTCACTTGATAGACGAGATGTTCGCCGGGTGTGCATACGCCTCCCTCGCCATTATCTCCACCGTCATCCCCACCGTCATCGTTCCCACCCCCGGTTGTGCAGAAGATACTGCCATCCGGTTGAAAGGAACACGATGGAGCAGATTGAGCCTGGACTGCATTCGGCTGTAACAATAGCAAAGCGATCAGGATGAGGAGCAGACTCACGCGCTTCATGGCGTTGCTCCATTTGGATCAACGGACAATCCATTGAGAATAGCCTGTTTCTCGCTTTCATCGGTCATGGTCTGCCAGTTTTCAGGCGGGGGTTGCATGAGCAGGTGATGGGTATTCAGCAACCACTTCGCATTCCACGGATAAGAATCATACAGCGTGGCAATGGTTAGTCGTTCATCGGCATTCGCCTGCGGGTCGGTGATTTCCAGTTTTGGATCATCCTGGGTCCCCAGCCAGACCCAATACCCATCGGATAGATAACCGAAAAGCAGGAAGGAACGCGTGGGCGTGGCGGTTGATGTATAAGTATGACCGTTCAATGAATAAACTATATGTGTGTTTTCAGCATCCTCCATCACGATACAGATCACCGGGTAATCGCCGCCCCATATTTCCAGGCGGTTCCCTACAACCGTTGATGTTCGGAAGCAGCCTCGCAAAGCATACGTCACTGCGGCTTCACCATTTTCATTGAGTCGCCATTCAGTGAAATCTGGATTTGGCGGAATGAAACTGACAGACACCGTCGCCCGCCCGTTTGCGTTTGCAGGGAGGGGTACCGTTTTCATTTGTCTCATCGGCATTTCAGTCAAGCCGAGTTGTTGTGTTGCTTCCGCGCGACTATATCCTTCACGCACAGCCAGCGCCCAGGCAATTGTATTTTCAAGACCCTGATACACACACGCGGGTTGGATGACTTTGTAATTCTCGCTGATATAGGTTGACGTGAGCGACCAGTCTGCCGAATCGGTTGGACACCCGTAATGTGTTTCATCTCCTAATTGAATGGTTGCAATTGGTTCAACTTCCAATGTTTCAGTAGCTTCTGTAGTTAATGAAACAGACACCGGCGTGGCTTGCACCCTGCTCATTAACAGATACCGATTGAGCCCAGCCATGCCTCCAGCCATCAAAAGCAGAAGCAGGATCAGTCCGGTCATAACCGTGTAGGTGCGAGGTTGCCTCTTCCCGGCAAGGTCTTTATAAGTTAATCCATCCAGGATTGTTTTCCAAAGTGACTTCATTGTTCTCCAAAAAGTTATTGATCACCGTGCGTGACGCCATGTGCCAGATATCCAATGGCGCGTACCGTGATCCAGTGGGCAGGTAGTAAATACCCTGCGGAGCGGGTTTGGGCTGTTACAAAACAGGCAGGTCGTCCCTGATGTCTTCCGCAGGATACCGAGATGAGTTGTGCAGAACCGGGTCGTTGGGCGTTGAAATACATGGCAGCAATACCATTGCCGCCTGTTGTTGCGGTTATCGTGCCATCCGGTAAGACGGTGATCTCCTGCGCGCCCGCATGTGCGGCAAGATCTGCGGCGGCCACGGTCTCCATTACGCGCGCATTGGTCACCATGTAATCCAGAATGCCCAGCAGGAACAAAGACATCAAGGGCATTAGGATCGCAAACAACAGAATGGACTGACCGCGTTCATTTCGTTTATGTTTCATTGCCATCTTGCCTTCCAGGTTTCGGAACGCGAAATGAACCACTCGCTATTCCAGCCGCCGGCACTTAATCCAAGCAATCCATTGAACAAGGTCGGCGCTTGAAAGGAAACCAGACAGCGACCTGGGAGACCGGGACCGCTGGGCGGTGAGACTTGCACTCGATATTGCACACCTGCCGTGGCAGACCAATCGGCGTTCAGTGTTCTCCATGCCACATTCACTGCGTTGCGTTTCGCCCTGGCTGGATCAGGCGATTGAGATAGGAACTGAGTACAGGCATATGCGGCGGCAGTTGCAGCGGAACGGGCGCGATGTGTTGGTATCCAAGCCAGCAAGCCAAAGGCCATGAGCACAGCTAATATTGCAAACAGGGCAGTCTCTGCCAATGCCTGGCCGCGTTCCCCTCGACGGTGAGGAACAGTTTTCATTCGATGCCTCCAACTGGGGGAGGACCGGGATAGAAACGCCACAAACGAAAATAGGTGGCTGCGCGCTGAGCTTCGATCAGGCGGATGCCAAATATCCAATCGCGCGAATCCTCCACGGTGATCAACGAACGGACCTGGCGCGCGCCATTCTGACTTGCGTTAATGCGGTCTGCCAGATCCGGCCACAAGACATTGTCTCTGGCATGCTCGGTTGCAGGAGTGTCATACGATCCGGTGGCGACTCCTGTTATGAACACGCCCCAATCCGTGGAGGCCGAACGAAAGGCATAGAACGCGGCGAAGGTCATGCCGAACAGGAGCAGAATCAGGACTGGCATAATCAATGCGAACTCAGCCATCGTCTGTCCCTTTTCTTTCCAGCGGAACATTTATCCGCCTCGCGCCATGCGCAGGGCATCAATGCCCGCCTGGAAGGCCGCGATCAATTCGGTCTTGTATTGGGCGATCACAGCGATGGCGACCACGCCCACTGCACCCAAGATCAGCGCATACTCGGCAAAATCCTGGCCGTCTTCTTCGCGCACGAAACGTTTCAACAACTTGAACATGTGAATCTCCTTTTGAATAAAAAAATCGACTGGCAGTTAATCTGCCAGTCGAGATCATAAAGAAATGCAAGGAGGGGAGTTGTTGAGGTGTCGATAATTTATTAATAGTTTGTAACGCTATTTTATAATAGCCAAACTATAAGCCGCATTACGCAACAGGTGAAGTTGATCCTTCTGTTTCGAGGGGCATTGTCCCAGTCTGTGAGTGTGTGCGGGGATTATTGTCGTCTATTAACAGAGTCTTAGCAAGCATAACCAACATCGAACTCATTTGATAACGATTTAATTCAGGAACAAATGCTAGCAAACCTCTGTCAACAAGTGTCTTGATAATAGGCTTAGGGTCATCCACCTTCCAAATAAACTTCATTGCTTCTATATCAAAAGTTGCAGGCTCGGGAGCAAAGACGCCAAGGTAGGCATAACATTCCTTCGTAGTTTCATCTAACCGATCTAGGCTTTTTTGTAGCAATGCCGCAATAGTTGGAGTAGTTTCGGTGACCAAATTAGTCTGATCTGCAGGAGCAGTTGCTTCTAGGAGCTTTGCTCCATTTCTCAAATCCTCTATCAATCCTGTTACCCCGAATCCGAAGTTCGCTTCAGTATTTAGTAATCGCCCGGCGACTTGTAGAGCCAAGGGTAGCCCTTCGAGTTCTTGTACTAAAACCACACATTCGTTAGGGTGTTGCTTTACAACATAAGGCGCTAGATGTCCAAGAAGTTCCAGTGCATCTTCATCCTTCAAAACTTTCAAACGATAAATATTGTCAGCGACTGGAGCAAGTGCATTGGCGATTCCATCCAGACGCGTGGTGATTAATGTAGCACAGCCAACCCCACCAACTTTGAATGGAAAGGCATCCTCTGCTTTCCATACATCATCAATGATTAGCAGCATGTGCTTGTTGCGCAGGAGACCGGCTAGCAGGTTTTGAGCCTCTTCTGCCGATTTGGCTTTTAGGATTTCATCAGTCCCTAGTGCGCGTCCCCAAGTGGCCATTTCAGAGAGGATGTTCGGTTCCTGTCCGAGTGATGTCCAGAGAACACCATCGGGGAACACTTTCGAAATTTCGGGATCATAGGCGAGTGCCGAGGCAATTGCGGTTTTACCAACCCCAGGCCAACCTTTAATGACAACAGTTGGCTTATCTATTTTTTCTAGTTTTCCAAACCCAAGGCGGAATTTTATTTCTTGAATATCGTTATTACGCCCAACAATAAGCGATGGGCGCGGAGGTGCAGACCCAGGCTTGAAGGCTGCTGCTGTTTGCACTAAATACTGTTCTTGTGCCACTGATAAAATATCTTGAATTGAAGGTTCTTCAGTTTTCACCTCCACAACAGGCTTAACAAGCGAAACATAAGGTTCAATATTTACTCCATCAAATGTGTCTTTCTCGTTTACTGCTTGATTAAGAATTTTCAGCAATATCGGGTATTCTGAAATAATGGTTTCTATTTTAGTGCGTAGACTTGCATCGGATATAGAGGTAAGAGGTCTTTCTTCTGATGGCGAAGCGCTTGATTGATGGCGCGAAACTTTTTCCAATTCTTCAAGCAAGCCGGGAAAACGAGTCAAATCCTCATATACACTTCTGAATTGATTTTGGACTATTACAACTTTAGCTATGAGAGATGGAAACATAATTTCATTATCGATAGAGTCGCTTGCTAGATCGCGGAGAAACAAAAAAGTTTGCAATAATCTCTTTACTTTTCTTGGATTTCTGGGCAAACCTTCAGCAAAAATGCCAGCGCAATCACGGATTTGTTGCTCATCAGGATAGACGTTGGCAATAAATTCTTTAAATTTTTTATCAGAAATTGGGGGAAGGGCAAAAGGTAATTGAACAATTTTCTCAAAGTAATTTTCACCTAGAAGAGAAAACACGTTTCTTGCCTTGCTTTCGGTGTCTTTCGTAATAGTTATAAAATCCTTGTATTTTATTGTTATGGCTTTCTCGACTATATCACGATCAACCGCCAGTAAAAAAACGCACCCCTCTAC